>HHCFR05603__coassemble_555_pt1 | contig 32396 bp, 30 predicted proteins | sample HHCFR05603__metabat2_high_PE_015 | metagenome-assembled genome bin HHCFR05603
ACAGGCGTGAAGCCTTGAAAAATCAATGGTTTTTGAGGATTAGATAGTTAAATATGAATTGCTCGCGTATAGTTTAGTTGATATGTATGTTTTCGTTGCCGTCTCTCTTGTTTCATTACAGTTCTTGTTGTAATGGCTTCGCAAAAGTTATACAGGATCAATCGAGCCCATATTTCCTGTCTGATATAATCCGGTTTTTTTGAATGAAAATGTGTCAATCCAATGGCGTATTTTAATTCTCTGAAAGATGTTTCGATCCCCCAACGCATATGATATAACGCTTTGATATCTTCCAGCGAGAATTCCTCTGCCGGAAGATTGGTAATAATGCTTTCATAGGTGGTCTCGGGTATCGGAAATCGGATGTTTGCTTCCTCGTTAGTGTGACCGATACCGATTGATTGACGGTCCCCTGGTTTTTTGGAAGCTGTGCCCTGACCGAAGAGACAATCCCATTGCTCAATAAATCTTTTGCCCGAATAAGATAAAAAACCCCGTGTTTCTGAGCATGGGCAAAAATATTATAATTCTCATATCCCCGGTCAGCGATAAAGATAGTTTTAAGATGACCGGAATACCTGTCGATCATATCACACATTGCCTTATTCTCGTTTTCCTGGCAGGCTGGCTGGATAATGGCATCTGTATAGGTACGGGCCTGCAGATCATAGATCGCATTGAGGTGCAGTTGATTAAATCCCCTTGACGAGGGCGTGCTTTGGAAATAAGTTGTTTTATCATTAGGGTTATGGGCAATACATAGATCCGGCCCATCGCAGGCTAACAATCTATAGCCGTGATAAAGTTTTTCATGGGATACACTGCTTGTGAACTCATGGAAAAGGAATTCAAAAGCATCTGGCAATACCTGTGATCTTCGCTGATTGAAGGAAGAATTCGTTGGTGTATCACAGCTGAAATCAAAATAATCATACAATTCATCTTTTAAAGAGTTTCCCTCCATAGAAATGATAAACCGTATAACATCGGAAAAAGACCATTTTTTTACCCGTGTGAAGTCTGTTTCCGGATTACGTGTAAATAACCAGTGGTACTGATCCATCTCATTGATAAGCGCGAGAAGTTTACCCTTGATCAAAGTGGAATTGTTCATGTATGCGGCCTCCTTTTATATTCATCAGCGAAAGCGGCCGCACATTTTAGCTTGTATGTCAAGTATTTATTACAAAAAAGACCCCAGTGCTATTTCTAACACTGAGATCTTGAATTGTCATCTTATCCAAATGACATTGATGTTTTAGCGCGGTTATTTTCTATCGGGACGTTTGGTGTTTCGCAGCCTTATTCTGATACATCATCTGATCCACCTGGTGGAGAATTTCTTCCACGCCAGGATGAGGAGGAAGACAGGTCACGATACCGGTGCTGACCTGGTTAAAGGGGCAGGGAGATCCGTCTTCCCATTCCTTACATTCTTTCAGCTGTTCCATAACCGCAGCGGGAATTTTTCCTGGACAAACGGCTACAAACTCATCGCCGCCGAATCGGTAAACGGTTCCGTATCCGCGAAGAATAGAAGAGCTGATGCGGGCAAAATGTTTTAGATACGCGTCCCCGGTCAGGTGACCGTACTGGTCATTGATGGCTTTAAAACGATCCAGATCCATAAACAGTACAGAAAATGTCCGGTCTGTCTTTGTAAGTTTCTGCAGACAATCCCACAGGCTGGAACGGTTTCCCAGTCCGGTTAAGGGATCATGGAATGCCACCTGTTCCAGGTGGTGCATTTTAATAGAGTCAAGGACGATTTTATAAAGTACGTAATAAGACACATAAACGCTGATCAACCACAGCAGCGTACAGAGAATTTTCTGTACAGAAGACGGTTCCGTTATAAGCACCAGGTGCAATACAGTAAATGACAAAAAAGGCAGAAAGCTGTTCAGGATAATATATTTAAACCAGTGTCTGTCGAAAGCCGGCAGATTTTCATTGATAAAAACATATTTCGGAACCAGCCAACGGTAAAAGGGAACCATGGTGATCAAAAGCAGCGCACTTTGAATCATCAAAACGTACAGAGAATTTCCTGAAACGAACAGGCCGTTGATCTGATAAGACAGGGAAAAGATTCCCTGAGTATATATCCAACCGATGCACATGATTACGAATAAAACAGGTAATTTTTCCCGGTACACGATCTTCAGCGGAATCAGAAACAGAAATCCGGTCAGTGTCTTTGCGCCGTCGCCGGTGATCGGGAAGAAAACCGTAAGAGAAAGATAAAGCACGATGGACAACGCAAAAATCAGAAGGGTACGCGCAAGCGAGTATTTTCTATGGCAGCAGCGATCCGTGGTAAAGATATTAATAATAAGAGCTTCCAGGAAATACAGTATTTGAAAAATAACCATTTATGAAAGCACTCCTTCTTTGTCAATCATACGGTTCAGCAGGCGCATCTCCCGTGTGATAAAGATGATGACCAGTACCGCCGCCATAAAGTCCGCCACCGGAGCGGAATACATGACGCCGTCGATCCCCATAAACATGGGAAGAATAATAATCAGCGGCAGCAGGAAGATAATCTGTCTGGTCAGGGACAGGAAGATACCCTTGGCGGCCTTGCCGATGGAGGTAAAAAAGTTGGAAGATACCGGCTGCAGTCCGTTAATAAAGGTAAAGAACAGGAATATTTTAAAATACTGTTCTGCGAAGCGGAAATATTCTTCGCTTCCGGAACCGAAAAAGCCGATAATCTGCCGCGGGAACAGATGAAAACACAAAAAAGCAATGCAGGAAGCGATGGTGGCTGCCGCTGCGGCTTTCAGATAGGCTTCCCGCACGCGGTGATACTTTTTCGCTCCGTAGTTGAAGCTGACGATCGGCTGCAGTCCCTGGGAAATTCCGATGCACATGGAGTAAAAGATCATATTGACTTTGGAGATAATTCCCGCACATGCCAGAGGGATCTCACTGCCATAGCTGGACTGCGCTCCATAGTAGCGCAGAATATTGTTCATGGCGATCTGCACCACCATCATGGCCAGCTGGTTAAAGCAGGGAGCCATACCCAGGCGGACGATGTCCTTACAGTGCTGGAAGGAAGGAATTAACGTTGATAATGTCAGATCTACTGTTTTGAAAAAACGGCCAAAATAGATGATTACCATGATGCCGGACACGATCTGGCCGATGATAGTGGCCAGGGCGGCGCCGGCCATTCCCATACCGAAACCGAAGATGAACAGGGGATCCAGGATCGTGTTGAGGATGGCGCCGGTTAAGGTACAGATCATGGAAAACCGGGGGCTTCCGTCGGCGCGGATCAGGTTGGAACCGCCTGTGGTCAGGATCAAAAAGGGAAATCCTAAAGAAGTGATTCCCGTATAGGTGAGGGAGTATTCCATGATGTCCGGCGTCGCGCCGAACAGATTCATCATCGGTTCCAGGAAAACCCGTACCGTCACGCAGAGAAGCACCCCCAGGGAGAACAGAAGGAAGATGGCGTTTCCGGCATACCGTTTTGCCTGTTCTTTCTCACCGCCGCCCATGGAAAGATTAAAATTGGCCGCGCCGCCGATACCGCACATCAAAGACAGGGCAGTGCAGGTAATCGTCAGGGGAAAAGCCACATTGGTGGCGGCATTTCCCAGCGTGCCGATGCTGTGGCCGATAAAAAACTGGTCGACGATATTATAAAGAGCGCTGACCAGCATGGCGATGATGCTGGGAATGGCGAATCGGGTCAGGAGCTGGTTGATCGGCTGTGTACCCAGCGGATTGGAAGCAGATGATGTAGTTTCCATGACAGATACCTCTTTCGTATAATTGATAGTATCAGTTTACTGGATGAAGGACGGCGAGTCAATGGGGGGAAATACTTGAAAGATGGAAAAATATGTGTTACACTTACACAGATACAGCGTCAGCAGGGGCGTAAAATATGAAAGAGGGAAAGAGTAATCTTATATTAATTGGTATGCCGGCAGCAGGAAAAAGCACAGTCGGCGTTATTCTGGCAAAAGAACTGGGCTATCAGTTTCTGGATTCCGATTTGCTGATTCAGAAACGGGAAAAAATGCTGCTGAAAGATATTATTGCCAGGAAAGGGACAGAAGGGTTTCTTGCCGTGGAAAATGCGGTAAACGCAGCCATAGAGGCGAAAAGGACGGTGATTGCCACCGGCGGAAGCGCAGTATACGGCCGCGAAGCGATGAAACATCTGGGAGAGATCGGAGAAATTATTTATCTGAAGATTTCCTATGCATGTTTACAGGCTCGTCTGCATAACCTGAGAGGTAGAGGGGTCGTGCTGAAAAGAGGACAGTCGCTTTATGATATTTACCGGGAGCGGATCGTTCTTTATGAACAGTATGCGGATCACATCGTAGATGTGGACGGCAAAGATATAGAAGAAACCCTGGAGGAACTCCTGGTACTGGTGAAAAGAACGCGGAAGGTTTAATTTTTTACAAATATTGAATTTATATTACATTTGAGGTATGCTAGTTAATATATGATTATGTTTGTATATGCCGGAAGGGGAGCATATACAGAGAGATATCCGAGGTGGAATATGGAACAGTATATTATTAAAGGTGGTAATCCGTTAGTTGGGGAAGTAGAAATAGGGGGAGCCAAAAATGCCGCACTGGCCATACTCGCAGCAGCGATTATGACGGATGAAACGGTTCGTATTGATAATCTTCCGGATGTAAGAGATATCAATGTTCTGCTGGAAGCAATCGAAATGATTGGCGCCACAGTGGACAGAGTTGACCGGCACACGGTCAGAATCAACGGTTCTACCATTGGTGATGTAAGCGTTGATTATGAATATATTAAAAAAATCCGTGCATCCTATTACCTTTTGGGTGCACTGCTTGGCAAATATAAAAAAGCGGAAGTGCCGCTTCCGGGAGGCTGCAATATCGGCAGCCGGCCCATCGATCAGCATCTGAAAGGATTCCGTGCCCTTGGCGCATCGGTGGACATCCTTCATGGCGCTATCGTAGCCAGAGCCTCCAGTCTGGAAGGAAGTCATATTTTCCTGGATATGGTGTCTGTAGGCGCTACCATCAACATTATGATGGCCGCTTCCATGGCCAGAGGAAGGACGATTATCGAGAACGCAGCCCGTGAACCCCACGTGGTGGATGTGGCCAACTTCCTGAACAGTATGGGAGCCAACATTAAAGGCGCCGGCACCGATGTGATCCGGATCAGAGGCGTGGAGCAGCTTCATGCCACCGATTATTCCATTGTACCGGACATGATAGAGGCCGGCACTTATATGACGGCTGCAGCTGCTACAAAAGGCGATATTCTGATTAAGAATGTCATTCCCAAGCATCTGGAGGCAACCACAGCGAAGCTGGTTGAAATCGGATGCCAGATTGAGGAGTTTGACGATGCAGTCCGCGTAATTGCTTCCCGCAGACTGAGACGTACCCATGTGAAAACCCTTCCCTATCCGGGCTTTCCGACGGACATGCAGCCCCAGATGGCTGTGGTGCTGACCATGTCGGAGGGGACAAGCATCGTGACGGAGAGTATCTTTGAAAACCGTTTTAAGTATGCAGACGAACTGGCGCGGATGGGCGCAGATATCAAAGTGGAGGGTAATTCGGCGATTATCGACGGGGTGGAAAGACTGACGGGAGCCAGAGTCAGCGCACCGGATTTAAGAGCCGGCGCGGCGCTGGTGATTGCCGGCCTTGCGGCCGACGGCATTACCATGGTGGACGATATTGTATACGTACAGCGCGGTTATGAAGATTTCGAAGGAAAACTTTCCAGTCTGGGAGCGAATATCCAGCGCGTTTTCAGCGAAAAAGAAGCGCAGAAATTCAAGCTTCGAATCGGATGATAAATTTGGTACTTGACGAGGGGCAGGAAAAGCGTTATAGTACCTATCGAACAATAAAATATTTGCTTTCTCTTTATTCAGAGTGATGGAGATACAAAGGATCTGTGAAGTCACGGCAACCCCCACAGTGGAAGGTGCCAACCTGAGCGAGTAATCGAACAATAAGGGGATTTGAATTTGAATGTTAAAGTCCGCTTAAATGCGGACTTTTCTTTTTAGAGAAGAAAGCAAGCATCTATAACGACAAAGGAGAAAAGACATGGAAAAACTGTTGTTTACTTCAGAATCTGTAACAGAAGGACATCCGGATAAAATGTGCGATCAGATTTCCGACGCCATCCTGGATGAACTGATCAAACAGGATCCCATGAGCCGGGTAGCCTGCGAAACCTGTGCGACGACCGGCCTGGTGATGGTGATGGGCGAGATCACCACCTCCGCCTATGTGGATATCCAGAAAATCGTCCGTGATACGGTCCGTGAAATCGGTTACACCCGCGGGAAATTCGGCTTTGATGCGGATACCTGCGGCGTGATGACGGCCATCGACGAGCAGTCCGCCGATATCGCTCTGGGTGTGGATAAGGCCCTGGAAGCAAAAGAAAATAAAATGTCCGATGAAGAGATCGACGCCATCGGCGCGGGAGATCAGGGTATGATGTTTGGCTATGCCACCAACGAGACGCCGGAATATATGCCCTATCCCATCGCGCTGGCACATAAACTGGCCCGTCAGCTGACCAAAGTAAGAAAGGACGGCACGCTTCCCTATCTGCGTCCCGACGGAAAAACCCAGGTGACAGTGGAATACAGCGAAGACGGAAAGCCCATCCGTCTGGATGCGGTGGTATGTTCCACGCAGCACGATCCTTCTGTGACACAGGAGCAGATCCATGAAGATATCAAAAAGTATGTATTTGCCCCCATCATCCCGGAGAATATGGTGGATGGGGACACCAAATATTTTATCAATCCAACCGGACGGTTTGTCATCGGCGGACCCCATGGCGACAGCGGTCTGACCGGACGGAAAATCATCGTAGACACTTACGGCGGCTACGCCCGTCACGGCGGCGGCGCTTTTTCCGGAAAAGACTGCACCAAAGTAGACCGTTCCGCAGCTTATGCAGCCAGATATGTGGCTAAAAATATGGTGGCCGCCGGTCTGGCAGACAAATGCGAGATCCAGCTGTCCTACGCCATCGGCGTGGCGCATCCCACTTCCGTTATGGTGGATACGGCGGGCACAGGAAAACTGCCGGACGACAGACTGGTGGAAATCATCCGCGAGAACTTTGATTTAAGACCGGCAGGCATCATCAAGATGCTGGATCTGCGCCGCCCGATCTATAAACAGACGGCGGCATACGGACACTTCGGCCGGGATGATCTGGATCTGCCCTGGGAAAAACTGGATAAAGTGGAAACGTTGAAAAAATATTTATAATAAGTCATAAGGGAATGCTCCGGGTACAGACGCCTGGAGTATTTCTTTTTCCAGAGCAGTTTACAAAATATTTAGAAAACTTTCCTTGCCCTGAGATGAAAATGCCACCCCCATGTGGTATAATGTCCACGAAAGCAATGAGCCGTGCAAAAAGCGGTGAGAATAAATCATCTGCTTGCAGATGTATTTATTCTCAATGATTTTTATAGGGCGAAAGCCCGTGAACGAGCGGCAGCGAGTGTGGCACGGCGGCAAGAGCCGTGAGGCGAAAGCCCGTGAACGAGCGGCAGCGAGTGGGCACGGCGGCAAGAGCCGTGAGGCGAAAGCCCGTGAACGAGCGGCAGCGAGTGGGCACGGCGGAGGAAGTTGGCAAATTATTATGAAATTAAAGACGCGAATTATCATAACTTTTCTTATTATCGTTCTGGTTCCCATGACCTTGACGGGCATTTCCTTTTACGGATTTGCCCGGTATCAGATCAATGCCCTGCGGGAAGAATACGGAATCGACGTAACTTATGAAAATTTATCCAACAGTACCATGATGCTCAGCAAGATCACTCAAGATACCTTTGCCATGATGCAGGAGGAAGCCCGCCGGGATCCCGGTGTTTTTGAACAGAGTAATTATCTGAATACATTGAATTCCCGATTGGACAATATGTACTCTTTTTTGCTGGTAAGAAAGGATGACAATATATATTACTGTGGTTCCGATGAGGATGAGAGCAGTCTGTTTACGCTGCTCCCTGCCTACGGTGACGCACGGGCCGGATCAGATACGGGAGTGTATATCGGCGGAGAGGAGCAGGCTCTGGTCAAACAGGCGGACTTTCTGTTTTTGGACGGTTCCCGGGGCAGCGCCTTTATCATAACAGAGGCGGATGCCTTTATTCCACAGATGAGAATCCTGATTGTCGAGATGGTGATCGTAATTCTGGTCGTTTTGATTGCCACCGGCCTGTGTTTGAGTCTATGGATTTATCAGGGGGTGGTGACGCCGCTGAATCAGCTGAAAAAAGCCACACGCAGCATCAAAGAAGGGGATTTGAATTTTACGGTGGAGGGCAGCAGTGTGGATGAGATCAATGATCTTTGCGAGGATTTCGAGGAAATGCGAAAACGGCTGAAACTGTCCACGGAAGAGAAGATGGTGTTTGACAAAGAAAGCAAAGAATTGATCAGCAATATTTCCCATGATTTGAAGACGCCTCTTACGGCTATTAAAGGATATGTGGAAGGGATCATGGACGGGGTGGCGGATACGCCGGAAAAAATGGATAAGTATATCCGCACGATTTATAATAAAACCAATGAGATGGATCGGCTGATCAATGAGCTTACCTTTTATTCAAAGATCGATACGAACCGGATCCCCTATACGTTCAGTAAAATTCTGGTAAATGATTATTTCAACGACTGTGTGGAAGATATCAGTCTGGAACTGGAATCGGAGAACGTGGAGTTTACTCATGAGAATCAGCTGACGGAAGATGTAATTGTCATCGCGGATGCGGAACAGATCAAACGAGTGATCAATAATATTATCAGCAATTCTTTGAAGTATATGAATAAGGATTACAGAAAAATCGATATCCGTCTCAGGGATGTGGGCGACTTCGTACAGTTTGAAATCGAAGACAACGGAAGAGGGATCGCACCCAAAGATCTGGCTAACATCTTCGATCGCTTCTATCGGACGGATGCATCACGTAATTCTTCCAAAGGCGGCAGCGGCATCGGGCTGTCCATTGTAAGGAAGATTCTGGAGGATCATGGAGGGAAAGTCTGGGCGACCAGCCAGCTGGGAAAAGGAACTACCATGTACTTTGTTTTAAGAAAATATCAGGAGGTACCGGCAGATGAGTAGAATTTTGATTATTGAAGATGAAGAAGCCATCGCAGATCTGGAAAAGGATTATCTGGAACTGAGTGGATTTGAAGTGGAAATCGCCTGCCAGGGCGGTGAAGGGCTGAAACGTGCGCTGGAGGAGGATTTCGATCTGGTTATACTGGATTTGATGCTGCCGGAGATCGACGGCTTTGAAATCTGCCGGCAGATCCGGGACAAAAAAAATACGCCGATCATCATGGTGTCTGCCAAAAAAGATGATATTGACAAGATCCGGGGACTGGGTCTGGGCGCCGACGACTATATGACCAAGCCCTTCAGCCCCAGCGAGCTGGTGGCCAGAGTAAAAGCCCATCTGGCCAGATATGAACGGCTGATCGGCAGCGGGGTTCCGGAAAATGATATTATTGAGATTAGGGGTATCAAGATCGATAAGACGGCCAGGAGAGTCTGGGTAAACGGGGAAGAGAAAAACTTTACCACCAAGGAATTTGATTTGCTTACGTTTCTTGCCCAAAATCCCAATCACGTATTTACAAAGGACGAGCTGTTCCGGAAAATCTGGGATATGGAATCGGTAGGGGATATCGCCACGGTCACGGTTCATATCAAAAAAATACGGGAAAAAATAGAGATGAACACCGCCAAGCCCCAATATATCGAGACGATCTGGGGCGTGGGCTACCGGTTTAAAATCTGATATACGCAAGAGAGAACCATGGGAAAAATTTTTTATATTATGGGGAAAAGCGCCTCCGGGAAGGACAGCATTTACCGGATGCTGCTGCAGAAAAAAGAGCTGAATTTAAAGAGAATCATACCGTACACCACACGGCCTGCACGGAACGGGGAGGAGCAGGGAAGAGAGTATTATTTTGTAGACGAAGAACGGTACCGGGAATTGCGGGAAGAAGGGAAACTGATCGAATCCAGAGCCTACGAGACCGTACACGGAGTCTGGATTTATTTTACAGCGGACGACGGGCAGATTGATCTAAAACGCAGTAATTTTCTGGCGATCGGCACCCTGGAATCCTACCAAAAGATGCGGGATTATTTCGGCAGTGAGAGTATCTGCCCGATTTACGTGGAGGTAGAGGAGGGAGAACGGCTGATGAGAGCTCTTTTGCGGGAGAGACAGCAGGAATGTCCCAAATATGCGGAGATGTGCCGGAGATTCCTGGCGGATGAGGAAGATTTTTCAAAGGAGAAGATTCAAAAAGCCGGCATCAGACGTCGGTTTGTCAATGACGACAGCAAGATATGTCTGGCTGAGATTGAAAGTTACATCAAAGATATGTTATACTGAACACAATGAATACAGGAGGTGGAGAGAATGACAGGATTTGATCAGATAGTGGGGCATAAAGATGTGATTGAGCATCTGCAGAATGCTATCCGTATGGACAAAATTTCTCATGCATATATTTTTGACGGAGAAACTGGGTCTGGGAAGAAACTGCTGGCGACCATGTTTGCCATGACTCTGCAGTGTGAAGAAAAAGGTGTGGATCCATGTCTGAAGTGTGCCTCCTGTAAGAAAGCGTTGAGCAAAAATCATCCGGATATCATTAATATTGTCCATGAAAAACCCAATTCCATTGGAATTGAAGAAATCCGGGGACAGCTGATATCAGATGCAGGCATAAAACCTTACAGCAGTCCATATAAGATATATATCATCAGCGATGCGCAGCTTCTTACGCTGCAGGCGCAGAACGCGCTGCTGAAAACCATCGAAGAGCCGCCTTCCTATGTGGTGATTCTGCTGCTGACCAATAATCTGGATGCCCTGCTGCCCACCATTACCTCACGCTGCGTCACTTTATCGCTCAAGTCGGTGGGGGATGATATGGTGAAACAGTATCTGATGGAGCGTCTTCATATTCCGGATTATCAGGCGGAGATCGATGCTTCCATTGCCCAGGGCAATATCGGAAAGGCCAAGAAGCTGGCTGACAGCCAGGAGTTTTCAGAGCTGACGCAGAATGCGCTGAAGATTCTGAAACGTTCCGGCGATGGCGATTTGTATGAAATGGTGGACGCCATTAAGGAACTGACCAAGGACAAGCAGAATATTTACGATTATCTGGATTTGTTCCTGGTGTGGTTTCGGGATGTGCTGCTGTTTAAGGCCACCAGAGAAGTGGACAGCCTGGTGTTTAAGCAGGAAATTAATTATATAAAAGAACGGGCAAGGAAAAGTTCCTACGAGGGACTGGAATTAATCATCGAGGCCATCGAAAAGGCCAAGGTGCGGCTGCGGGCCAATGTCAACTTTGATCTGGTGCTCGAGCTTTTATTTCTGACAATCAGGGAGAACTAGAATTATGGTAAAGATAATCGGAGTCAGATTCCGTAATGTGGGGAAGATATATTACTTTAACCCCAAGAATTTTCAGATAAAAACAGGAGACGCCGTGATCGTGGAGACGGCCAGAGGAGTGGAATTTGGCCGTGTGGTCCTGGGGCCCAAGGAGGTAGAGGATAGCAAGGTGGTACAGCCGCTGAAGGATGTCATCCGTGTTGCGACGAAAAAAGATCAGGAGAAAGAAGAAAATAACCGGAAGAAAGAAAAAGAAGCTTATGAGATCTGTCTGAAGAAAATTCAAAAGCACGATCTGGATATGAAATTGATCGATGCGGAATATACCTTTGATAATAATAAGGTGCTGTTTTATTTCACCGCTGACGGGCGGATTGATTTTCGTGAGCTGGTAAAGGATCTGGCGGCTGTTTTTAAGACGAGGATCGAGTTAAGGCAGATCGGAGTGCGGGATGAGACTAAGATTCTGGGAGGGATCGGTATTTGCGGGCGGCCGTTGTGCTGTCATACTTATCTTTCCGAGTTTGTCCCCGTGTCCATCAAAATGGCCAAGGAGCAAAACCTGTCTTTGAATCCTACCAAGATTTCCGGGGTATGCGGACGGCTGATGTGCTGCTTGAAAAATGAGCAGGAGACCTATGAGTATCTGAATAAAAAACTGCCGGGTCTGGGAGACCGGGTGGTCACGCCGGAAGGATTAAAAGGAGAGGTGCAGAGTGTGAATGTTCTGCGCCAGCTGGTGAAAGTCCTGGTGGATGCCGGGGATGAAAAAGAGATCCGGGAGTATCCGGTGGAGGAGCTGAAGTTTAAGCCAAGGCAGAGTAAGAAGGATAAAGTGAAGCTGACGAAAGAAGAAATGAAGGAACTGGCCGGGCTGGAAGAGTAGGAGAAAAAGCATACGAATGGAATTACGCTTAGCACAGGGAGAACGCCTGGACGATCTTCAGAACGGATATGAGATTATACAGGATGAAAGCGATTTTTGTTTTGGCATTGACGCGGTGCTTCTGGCATGGTTTGCCAGGTTGAAGAAGGGAGCGCAGGTGCTGGATATGGGAAGCGGCAACGGGATCGTTCCTATCCTGCTTGCAGCCAGGCATCAGCAGGTGCACATTACCGGCCTGGAGATACAGGAAAAAAGCGCAGAGCTTGCCAGACGAAGCGTCGCCTGGAATCATCTGGACGAAGTGATCCGGATCGTAACGGGAGATATCAAAGAGGCCGCAGACTTATTCGGGAAGGCCTCTTTTTCTGCGGTCACGGTAAACCCGCCGTATATGACAGGGGGACACGGGCTGCTCAATGACCGTTCCTCCAGAACCATCGCGCGCCATGAGATTCTCTGTACTCTGGAGGAAGTGATCCGGCAGGCATCACTGGTACTGGAAGAAAAGGGGAGATTTTATATGGTGCATCGTCCTTTCCGGCTGGCTGAAATTTTCAGCTTGATGGTAAAACATCATCTGGAACCGAAAAGGATGAGGCTGGTTCATCCCTATGTGGATAAAGAGCCGAATATGGTTCTGGTGGAAGGGCTTAAAGGCGGCAATCCGAGGATTACGGTGGAAAAGCCGCTGATCGTATACCGAGAGCCGGGGGTTTACAGTGATGATATTCTGCAGATATATGGAAGGAGTGACAAGGTTTCGTGAATCTGGACAAAGAGACTTTGAAAAAAATACGGGGTCTGATTCTGTTTACCGCGCTTCTGGTAGTGGCGCTGGTCAATTACGATACGGTATTCCGGGCGGCAGGGTTCTGCCTGAATATTGCCTTCCCGTTTATCCTGGGAGGAGGAATTGCCTTTTTACTCAATGCCGTTACCACTTTTTTTGAAGTGCATCTGTTCGGCAACCGTTATATGAAGGACCGGAAGATATCGGGGAAGATAGCCCGTCCGGTCAGTCTGATTATCTCCGTACTGGTCATTTTCGGCGTGGTATTCCTGGTCATGTTTGTCGTGGTGCCGCAGCTGGGCGATACGGTTATGGGGCTTGGCAAAACCATTGCCAATTTCATTCCCCAGGTGGAAACATGGCTCAACGAGCTGTCAAAGGATAATGAGATGATGAATACCATTTCCCGGGAACTTCAGATCGACTGGGACCGGGTGATAAATTCTGTGGTGGATTTTGTGCAGACAGGAGCGAGCAATCTTTTGAGTTCCACATACGGTATTGTGAAATCTCTGGTCAGCGCTGTCAGTAATTTTGTCATCGGGTTTGTGTTTGCCTGTTACGTGGTGCTGCAAAAGGAAAAGCTGAAACGGCAGGCCCAAAAAGCCTGTATGGCGCTTTTGCCGGTGAAATATGCCGGACGGGTACAGCGGATTTTCAGTCTTACGTACCGGACATTCCTGAATTTCTTTGCCGGCCAGTGTGTGGAAGCGATGATCCTGGGGTTGATGTTTTTCATTGCCATGAATATTTTCGGCTTCCCCTATGCGATTTTGGTGGCAGTGCTGATTGCTTTTACTGCGCTGATTCCCATTTTCGGAGCGTTTATCGGCTGCTTCGTGGGAGCTTTTCTGATTCTGATGGTAAATCCCATGCAGGCGCTGGGCTTTATCATCATGTTCCTGATTCTGCAGCAGATTGAAGGAAACTTTATCTATCCCCATGTGGTGGGCAATTCCGTGGGACTTCCGTCCATGTGGGTGCTGATGGCGGTTACCCTTGGCGGCAGCCTGATGGGAATCGTAGGTATGCTGATTTTTATTCCCATCGTATCTATCTTGTATACGCTGTTCCGGGAATTTGTCAACAACCGGCTGGCGAGGAAAAAAGAGCAGGCAGAGGGTGAAGGCGTATGACAGGACTGTATTTGTGCGCCACACCCATCGGCAACCTGGAAGATATCACGCTGCGGGTTTTAAGGACGCTGAAAGAGGTTGATCTGATCGCGGCGGAGGATACGAGAAACAGCAGGAAGCTGCTGAATCATTTTGATATTAAAACACCGCTCACCAGTTATCATGAATATAATAAGATAGAAAAAGGAAAGTATCTGATCCGGAAAATGCAGGAAGGCATGACGGTGGCGCTGATCACCGATGCAGGGACTCCCGGTATTTCTGATCCGGGGGAAGAACTGGTGGCCATGTGCTATGAGGAACAGATACCGGTGACTTCCCTTCCGGGACCGGCGGCCTGCGTCACGGCTCTGACGATCTCCGGACTGCCCACCAGGAGGTTTTGCTTTGAGGCATTTCTGCCATCAGATAAAAAGGAGCGGCGCCGCATCCTGGAGGAGCTGAAAGAGGAGACCAGGACCATTGTAATCTACGAAGCGCCCCATCGACTGGCGAGAACGCTGGGAGAGCTGGAGGAGGCGCTGGGAGACCGGCAGGTGTCTCTGGTCAGAGAGCTGACCAAAAAACATGAGACGGTGCACCGCTCTTCCGTCAGCCGTCTGAAATCGCAGGTAGAAGAAGAAGGAGCGCGGGGGGAATGCGTGCTGGTGATCGCCGGCAAAAGTCTGGAGGAGATCCAGGCGCAGGATATCGCCCGCTGGGAGGATATGCCGCTTGCGGAGCATATGGCTCTTTATGAAAAGCAGGGACTGAACCGGAAGGAGGCCATGAGGCAGGTGGCGAAGGATCGGGGCGTGCCAAAAAGAGAGATATACCGGCAGCTGCTGGAAACAACAGAATAAAGATAGGTCATTGCAGGGAGAAGAATTGTTTATTGAAGCAGTTCTTCTCTTTTTTTATGTTTGTCCGGATTGTTTATAAAGTATCGGAAACGGCATACACTAAGGGAAAAACAGGAGGAATCGCCATGCAGGAAACGACGGTTTATGGATATGTCCGCGTATCCACGAAAGAACAAAAGGAAGACAGGCAGATGATCGCGCTGCGGGAATTTATGGTGCCGCAGGAACATATTTATATGGATAAGCTCAGCGGAAAAGATTTTAACAGGCCCCAGTACAGGAAACTCCTGAAACGACTGTGTCCCGGAAGTACGCTGGTAATCAAGTCCATCGACCGGCTGGGACGGAATTATACGGAGATTCTGGATCAGTGGAGGGTGATTACCAGGGAAAAGCAGGCGGATATTGTAGTGTTGGATATGCCGCTTTTGGATACGCGCAGCAAAGGAGAGGATCTGACGGGAAGGTTCGTATCGGATCTGGTGCTGCAGATTTTAAGTTATGTGGCTCAGGTAGAACGTGACAATATCCGTCAGAGACAGGCGGAAGGAATCGCGGCGGCCAAAGCGCGGGGCGTGAAATTCGGCAGAAAACGGATGGTTGTGCCGGATGAATTTCCTGCTCTGCGAAAAACTTATCTGGCCGGGGAAATTTCTGCCCGGAAAGCGGCGCAGAAATTGGGAGTGGCTCACAGCACTTTTTTGAAGTGGAACCGAATATATTCAAAAGAGCAATAAATATTATTTTTGTGGATTTAAATCTAGGCTTTGAAAACCAGGCCAGATATCGGAAATACATATGTTTAACAGCCAAGTAAAAAGCAGTGATATTTCGCGGAGATGCCCCAAACTGCGCAATTTATGTGCAATTTTTTGACACAGTCATCCCTACACGGACTAGTATACTCTTTTTGGGAATAAAAGTCTGATTTCGGAACCGCTGGAATAAAGAAAAGAATGTGGTGTTATACCAGAATAAATCAGAGAAAGGTTGGAGGTTGTGTTATGAAAGGGAAGATACTGCGGCAGATGGCGGATCATCTGCAGATGTGCCGTCGGAAGAAATGCTGGAAGGCTGCGGTCAGCTGTCTGATGGTCATGGTTATGCTCTGGGCGGCTTGTCCTCAGATGCTTACGGCAGCGACATTGGCTGAAGAGGAAGGGTCTGTAAGCACAGAATCTGAAAATGTGGAACATCTTCCGGAGGTCGAAGAATCCGCGGCGGATATTTCAAAGGAAAATGGAAGCGAAAGGGATCCCATCGATGAAGTGATAGTTTCCGGAGACGACGAAATACTGGTGACGGAGCCGCAGGCTGATCCGACGGAAGGAACGGTGGAGCTGAATCAGACGTTCCATTATGAGAATGAAGATATTTCCGTGGCAGTGACGGTGGAGGGAACTGCGTCGGTCGTATCGGAAACGGAAGGAGAGTTTTCCGGGGAAAGCAATAATGCGGTAACCATGCAGACGATTCCTCTGGAAGAGAGCCAGCAGGAATATCAGGCGGTGGTAGCTTATAACGAAGAGGATGGCAGTGAAGAAGAAACAGTAAGTGTTTCCGCAGTGGAGTTGGATTTTTATTACCAGGATCAGGAACTGGATGTCTCCGACTGTAGGATTACGGCGGATATCACACCCATGGAACCGCTGCTTCTGGCCGCTGCACAGACGGCGGAGGGCGTTGAGAAAATTGCTCCGGAAGCGGAGACAGGGGTGGAACTTACCGCTTTGCAGAGTGCTGCTGATGAAGTAAAAGAACTGGGATCGGTTCGGATCGCAGCGGATGCAGAAGAAGCGCCGGTTCTCACCGTACCGGTGGACAGCGAAAACAGGATGCTGCTGGTGTCGGCACGTTCTGCGCTCAATCCGAAGTTCACAGTACAGTACTACGCAAATCTTGAGGTTACAGACAGAAACGATCAAGGATATTTGACAATTCTGAATACGGATAATGGCGGCAACAACCAGGGCGGCAAGCTGCCCACCAACGGCGGCAATACGCCGACCACCGGTTTATACCTTACGGATGCGGGCAACGGAAAACGAAAGATCAGCACCCATATGGAACTTACTGAGCTCTACACTGCCAATGAGTATGACTACTACAGCGCGCCCAGCTTGCCCTATGTAAACATTTTCCGTGATAACGGTAACTACACCGCCAACGAGGTCTGGGTGCTCAAAGAAGGAAAAGATGCATCGAGCACAAACGAGGCAGACTGGGAGGTACATAAGGGCATCGTGGGAGCGACGGAGCTTCACTTTACCAATAATCCGGACAAGGCGACAGAGCCGAACACGATTCTCATCGAGGATGGAACGGTTATCCGTCTTGTAGCCAATCAGACGGCGAGCGATTATAACAATGCGGCCACGTTCTATGACTATGACATTACCGATGACGGACATATCACTTGGGATAGTACGTACGGACAGCATGGCATCAACAGCGGCAGCAACTATACCGGTTTCGGCGCAAAATTAGCATTCGGAAATGCCAATACGGGCACGGGACTTGAAAATGAGCTCTGGAACGGTAATACGCTCAACCAGCATAACGGTGGCGTTGGAAGTCTAGGCGGCTGTACCTTCGGTCTGGTGACCGGACTGGACAGTGAGGGACATATCCAATATGCAGATGGTGTCAACGCCCCGAAACTTTTCGATGACGGAAGCGCAACCGGTAAGAGTACTTATACCGACTGGTCTTTGGGATTCAATCGTGCTGGTGACACGTATACCTTAAGTTCGGTAAATGGTGCGGGTTTAGATGGACTGGAATACTTTAATAACCCGGTATGCGGCACGACAGTCTATGACCATATCTGGACCAATAACTTCTGGCCGATGGACAGTCGGCCCGGCAGGGACGGTCTTACGGGAAACTATATGGATCGAGGAGAGTATTCCGGTTATGACGGCGATAAGCTTTTCCCGCCCAGCGACGACGGATTAGATCACAACAACATGTTCGGCATGCAGTACAGTGTCGAGTTTGAACTGACGGAGGACTATGTGGGTCCGCTGGAGTATTACTTCTTCGGTGATGACGATATGTGGGTATTCCTGGACGGCCGTCTCGTATGTGATATCGGCGGTGTGCACAGTTCCGTCGGCGCATACGTGAACCTGTGGGACTATATCGCAAAAGGTGATGCCGGCAAACACACGCTCAAGTTCTATTACACCGAGCGAGGCCTTTCCGGCTCCACCTGCTACATGCAGTTTACACTGCCTTCTGTTTCTTCCGTACCGCCGACTTATCAGAACGGTCAGCTGAAGGTTCAAAAAGAGGTTGTGGGTGATGCGGATCCCAATACAGAGTTCAGTTTTGATATCAGCATCTGGTCGGATGACGGATCGGCACAGGGATCGGACTACTCCATCGCCCGGTACAGCCCGGATGGTCAGCATATTGAGAGTTCGCTTTTAAGCGACGGAAAAGGAACTTTCAAGCTCAAGGCCGACGAATATGTGATTATCGATTATCTGCAGCACAGAACCCATTACACCATCAAAGAAACCAATGCAGACGGGTTTACGGTCAGCAGCACGATAGATAATGGAAATCCCAATCAGTCTGCAGAGGTGACAGGTACGACACCGGTCGGAAAGAACAGTATCGTTCTTTTCACCAACACCTGTCGGCCCAAACTGCCCAATACCGGAGGGACGGGCACTGTATGGTATACATTCGGCGGAATCGCGTTGATCCTATTTTTGCCGATGTATGTATTGTACCGCAGAAGGAAAAATCTATAGATTTTGAAGGTCTGCAGTAAATAATAAAAAGGAGAGAAAAGAGTATGAAACATGTGAAAAAACTTATCGGCGTACTTCTGGCGTTGGTTATGGCATTCTCCATGTCGGCAGCAGTATTTGCCGCAAGCGGAACGAATAACGATAGCGGATCCATCACCATTAGTAATGCGAAGGATGGCCATACATATAACGCATATCAAATTCTGGTGCTGGAAAGCTATGACACAGACGCGAAGGCATATTCTTATAAAGCTAATTCAGCATGGAAAGCTTGGCTGGAAACACAGACCGCATATATTTCTATTGACGCACAGGGATATGTGACCTGGGTTGATGGAGCAGATGCAGCAGCATTTGCAAAAGCGGCTCTTGCTTATGCCAAAGAAAACAAAATTCAGCCTGCTGCAACTAAGACGGCGGACAGTACGACGGTTGCATTTACCGGCCTGGATCTTGGCTATTATCTGATTGACACGACGATGGGTACTTTGTGTTCTCTGGATACCACTACGCCGAATGTGGAGATGTACGAAAAGAATGAGCAGCCTCCGGTGAAAAAAGAAGTGAAAGAAGATTCCACCGAAAACTGGGGAGAGGAAAATACAGCAGAAATCGGAGATACCGTTGAATTTAGAACTACGATCACTGCAAAAGCGGGAGCAGAAGGCTACGTTCTTCACGATGTGATGACAGCAGGTCTTACATTAAATCCGGATTCCATTAAGATTGACGGACTGACTAAAGGACAGGATGCAAATACGGGAGATTATCATGTTGTAACGCCCGGCCTTAATGACGAATGTACTTTCGAGGTTGTGTTCCATCAGTCCTATCTGGAGAGCATCACGAAGGATACGGATATCGTGGTTACATACAGTGCAGTGGTAAATGAAAATGCTCTGATCTATGATGGCGCCAACACCAACAAGACAAAACTGCAGTTTGGCGAGGACAGTCGTGATGAAACCATATGGGACGAGACAAAAACCTACACATTCAAAGTCGATGTGGTAAAGACCGATGACAACAATGTAGTTCTCGACAGCGCTCAGTTTAAACTCTATGACGCTATGACCGGCGGAAATGAGATCCCTTTGGCTAAAGTTTCCGATGGCGTTTACCGTCTTGCCAAAGATGGTGAATCCGGTGTGGCATACATCACCACAGTAAACGGTCAGCTGGAGATCAGGGGCTTTGACGCCAACACCAATTACTATCTGGAAGAAACCAAAGCGCCCGACGGATATCATAAACTGGCAGAGCGTGTGGAGATTGCTGTGAAAGAAGCAAACCTTGAGGCAGAGTTTAATCAGGATGGCACATATAAAGACGGCGGCGTGCATGTGATTAACAAAGCCGGCGACCTGCTACCTTCGACTGGCGGTATGGGTACTACCCTGTTTTATGTGATCGGCATCGTACTGGTTGCCGGTGCGGCTGTACTGTTGATCGCCAGAAAGCGTATGAATTCGAAAAAATAATAAATGGCTGCTTTGGGAGAAGGGACAGATCCTTCTTCCAAAGAGGCAGCCTGATCACGCTGCGGCGGTACGGCTGCAGCGGGGAGGAGAACCCTGCATGAAAAGAATTAAAATTTCCACCATTATTCTGATACTGGTTTTTCTTGTAGGGCTGTCCTTACTGCTGTATCCCACGGTCAGCAATTACTGGAATGCACTGCACCAGTCCCAGGCCATAGTGGAATATTCCCAAGAGGTGGAAAAGATGGACCAGGAACTCTATGAGAAACTCTGGAGCGAGGCTATCCAATACAACAAGACGCTGACGAACCATCCGAACCGGTTCGAGATGACGGAGGAGGAAAAGCAGAAGTATGACAAGTTGTTGAATGTGTCCGGAAACGGCATTATGGGCTATATCGAAATCCCGGCGATCGACTGTTTTCTTCCTATCTATCACGGCACTAATGAGGCGGTGCTGCAAACATCCATCGGACATCTGGAGGGAAGCTCCCTGCCCACAGGAGGTGCAGGTACGCACTGCGTGGTTTCCGGTCATCGGGGACTGCCCAGCGCCAGATTATTTACAGATTTGGACAAATTAAAGGAAGGGGATCGCTTCGTCTTAAAGGTGCTGGACCGGACGCTGACTTACGAGGTGGATCAGATCCTGACGGTAGATCCCTATGACCTTGAGGCGCTGGCCATCGATCCGCAGCAGGATTACTGTACACTGGTAACCTGTACGCCCTACGGGATCAATACTCATCGACTCTTAGTTCGGGGCCGTCGGGTGGAGGATATCGCACAAACGCAGGAGACGCAGGCTGTCCGGGAGAAAGAGCCGGTGAAACCGGCGGTCCTTATTTCTCTGGCGGCAGGCCTGGCCGTTATCATATGGATCATAGTACTGCTGGTGAAAGCCCGCAGAAAGAACAGGAGGAACATCGAATGAAATGGAAAAAAAGAGTAACGGTGCTGTTGGCCATACTCATGGTTTTTGCCGTAAGCAGCGTTGTTTACGGTCATGACGTACCGGATCTGGAAAAAGAAGGATCCATTACGGTTTCCATGACCTACAGCGAAAGACCGGTATCCGGCGGAACGCTGACGCTTTATCGTGTAGGAGACGTGGTGTCGGACGATGGAGATTATAGCTTCGTCCTCAGTGAGGAATTCGCCGGCAGCCGCCTTTCCCTGGACGATATCCAGTCCGATCAGTTAGCAAAGCAGCTGGCTTCTTACGCGAAGGAAAACCGGCTGGACGGAGTAACGGGCAGTATCGGAAGCAGCGGAAAGATACTTTTTCAAAAGGTAAAACCGGGACTGTACTTATTGGTACAAAGCCAGGCGGCAGATGGCTATCTGGCGGCGGATCCCTTCCTGGTCAGCATGCCCGTGCAGAAGGATGGCGTATATTTCTATGATGTGGATGCAAGCCCGAAGACGGAACTGGAGAAGGCGCCGGCGGAGCCTACGCCGACCAAACCGGCTCCCTCAAAGCTGCCTCAGACCGGTCAGCTCAACTGGCCCATACCTGTTTTGGCGGCGGCAGGGCTGACGCTGTGTGTGATCGGATGGAGACTGCATGCCGGCAGCAGGCGGGATGGCCATGAGAATTAAAAGACGGATGGGAACAGTCTGTATGATTCTGGGGACAGTGCTGGTGCTGGCGGCGCTGTCCCTCTTTTGGCGGAACTGCCAGGAAGACGAAGAGGCAGGTGCATCAGCCGAACGGATACTGCCGATTGTGAAGGGTTATATCGAAGATTCCGGCCTGAACGGAGCGCAGGGAGATCGTTTCGTCGAATCGGTCCATCCGGCGACTGTGGATGGTGATCCCTCCGCCATGACCGAGGTGGAGATCGACGGCAGTCTATATATCGGCTACCTGTCTGTGCCGGCGCTGGGACTGGAACTTCCCATCATGGCAGACTGGGATTATGAACGGCTGCGGATCGCGCCCTGCCGCTATACGGGCTCAGTGAAAACGGACGATCTGGTTATTGCGGCGCACAATTACAGCCGTCATTTCGGGGGGATTTCGCAGTTTTCCGGAGGGGAAGATGTGTATTTCACGGATCTGGACGGCATGCGGTACTGCTATCAGGTGGTTAAGGTGGAGACCCTGGAGCCGGCTGCCGTAGAAGAAATGTCAGCCGGGAAGTATGATCTGACTTTGTTTACCTGCACTTATGGCGGCGCCAGCCGTGTCACAGTCCGATGCGAAAGAAGCGGTTCGGGGGTGAATAAGGATGCGAATGACAATTGATCTGACGGGGCAGAAGTTTGGCGAATTGACTGTTCTGGAAAGAACGAAGGAGCGCCAGGATGGTTATTGCGTATGGAGGTGCCGCTGCAGCTGCGGAAAAGAAATTCTGGTCAATACAAAGCGGCTGCAAAGAGGGACGATGAGAGACTGCGGATGTGTTTCTGTGCAGACGGCCAGGAAAGGCCCGATTGCGGAGGATCTTACTGGACGGCGGTTTGGGCGGCTGACAGTTTTGCATCGTGTGGAAAACAGAAATGGCCGGGTCTGCTGGGCCTGCCGCTGTGACTGCGGGACAATGCATGTTGTTACGGCACATGATCTGAAAGAAGGCAGAGTGAAAAGCTGCGGCTGTTTTTTTCGCAAAACGGGACGCGGGATGATTGATCTTAAAGGGCAGAGGTACGGCAGGCTGACGGTTGTGGAAATGACAGAAGGGCGGGATAAAAGGGGGTCCGTTATCTGGAGATGCCGCTGCGATTGCGGAGGAGAGATCTGTGTATCGGAAAATGGTCTTGTCCATGGCAATTACAGGAGCTGCGGCTGTCTGAAAAAAGAAATACAGAAGGATATTTATCAACAGCTGCATTTTATTGACGGAACCTGTCTGGAAATGCTGGAAAAGAGAAAGCACAGAAAAGACAATACCAGCGGATTTCGCGGCGTATCCAGGATGAAAAACGGGCGTTATCGTGTATATATCGGTTTTAAAGGGAAACGATACTATATAGGGTATTTTTCCGATTACCAGGATGCGGTGACTGCCCGGCTGCAGGCGGAGCAGTATATTCATGATGGCTTTGTCAAAGATTATGCGCTCTGGCAGCAGCGTGCCGGAAAAGAGCCGGAATGGGCCAAGGAAAATCCTTTTGTATTTGAAGTGAAAAAATTATCCGGAAGATTGGAGATTATTTCCAGCGTCAGAAAACAGGAATACAGTGAAAAAGCCCTGTCGGAATCGTCACTCTGATTCCGGCAGGGTTTTTATGAGAAACACAATTTATAGACTGTCAATGATGAGACTGGCCTGAAGCGCACTGTCGCCGATGGGTACCCAGCTGCGGGACAGCTCCAGTAAAAAGGATTCGTCCGGAGTGCTGTCCGGATTGCGCAGAAAATCATCTGACAGCCTAAACAGTACCTTTTCGTTTGCTTTCAGAGAAGACGCATGTTCATCGGATAACTTCAGCATATAATCGGTATTTTTGGCGTCCATGCTGATCAGTTTATCGACGACTTTCTTTAAGAAGTCGGTATGCTCCTGATCACAGGATGCGAGGAAAACACATTTGCAGAACCCCTTGCTGAAGAAAGGCTCATCCTTTAGTTCATTAAACAGCTGGATGAATCTCATTTTCTGGAAAGTGGAAAAGAAGCAATCCCCCTTAATTAAGGCATCCACGACCTTATTTTTCCAATCCATATAAATCCCTCCCAATCATTCAATATGGTTATATTATAACAGAGTGGCAAGGGTTTATAAAGCAATTATTGAGATGAAGCGTTATTTTCTCCATTTGGAGGTTTTGATTTTACAGAAAAGAACAGCGGTCAATGTGCTGACGGCGGTGGCAAGGATGGCAGGGCCGGTGATTGCCGCCGGATTTACACTGCCGTACTGGCTTCGGTAGGCGATGATGGTTATAGGAATCAGCTGCAAAGAAGAAATGTTTATGATCAGGAAGGTACACATTTCATCGCTGGCGATCCCTTTCTTCCTCACAGGGCCCGGCGTCTTTTTGGCCCGGCGGTCATCCTCCAGCTTTTCCAGTTCCTCCATGGCTTTTAGGCCGGCCGGAGTCGCTGCCCATCCCAGGCCGAAGATATTGGCGATCATATTGGCGCAGATATGTTTCAAAGCGGGGTGATCCTTTGGTACAGAGGGGAACAGGAAGCCAAGGAGAGGGTAAATCTTCCCGGACATTCGGGTAAGGATACCGCTGCAGGATGCGATTTCCATGATTCCCGACCAGAGACTGACGATGCCGGCCATGGTGACGGCCAGCGCTACGGCTTCTTTGGCGGAAGAAAGGCAAGATTCCGTGAGAGAAGGGATTTTTCCTGTAAATACAGCGCAGACTGTTCCGAGAAGGATCATGGCTGCCCAGAGAATATTCAGCATAATGAGTAATCCTGTTTTTTTGAATTATATGAAAGACAAATCGAAAAAATGATCTTGACAAAAACGGGACTGCGATGCTATACTTCTAAAAGTATCACGCCGAAGACAGTGGGTGCCATACGGCATAAAGAGAACTTCACCCGCCGAGGAGAGATGATTCTTACGAAATGAGAATTTTCAGGCCTTTTCGTCTTTGCGGAGAGGCCTTTATTTTTTATCGGAAGCGTGTACAACAAATAATATAAGGAGGTGTACCGTTTTATGGCAAAAGTAGAACTGAAACAACCGATTGTGGAAGAAATCGCAAATACCATCAAAGACGCGCAGGCGGTCGTACTGGTAAATTACAGCGGAATCACTGTGGAACAGGATACGAAGCTGCGTAAAGAGCTCAGAGAAGCCGGCGTTCAGTATAAAGTATACAAAAACACCATGATGAACTTTGCGTTTAAAGGTACGGAATGCGAGTGTCTGTCAGAGCATCTGCACGGAACAAACGCGATTGCCGTTTCTGCTACAGATGCAACCGCTCCGGCCAGAATCCTTGCGAAATTCGCAAAAACCTGCCCGGCGCTGGAACTGGTAGCCGGCGTTGTGGAAGGCAAGTACAACGACCAGGCAGGCATCCAGGCGCTGTCCAACGTACCGTCCAGAGAAGAACTTCTGGGCAAACTGCTGGGAAGTATCCAGTCTCCGATTACCAACTTCGCCCGTGTGCTTAATCAGATTGCTGAGTCAGGCACAGAGACAGCTGATACAACGGCAGAAGCTTAATGTAGAATAAAAATATAAAAATGGAGGAAAATAAAATGGCGAAATTAACAACAGCTGAATTTATTGAAGCGATCAAAGAGTTAACAGTTTTAGAGTTAAATGATTTAGTAAAAGCATGTGAAGAAGAGTTTGGCGTATCTGCAGCAGCAGGCGTTGTAGTTGCAGCAGCAGGCGCAGGCGACGCTGCAGCAGCAGAAGAGAAAGATGAGTTTGATGTAGAACTGACAGAAGTTGGACCGAACAAAGTTAAAGTCATCAAAGTGGTTCGTGAAGCAACCGGTCTGGGCCTGAAAGAGGCAAAAGAGATGGTTGACGGCGCTCCGAAGGTAATCAAGGAAGCTGCTTCCAAGGCTGAGGCTGAAGACTTGAAAGCAAAACTGGAAGGCGAAGGCGCTAAAGTTACTCTGAAATAATAAGTAAGAGGCAGCCGGTGTCGGGCGGATGGATTCCGCCGGCGCCGGTTTTTTTGCGCAGACATATATAGAAAAATACTATAAGAGATATAGAATTATAATAATTTACTTATATATGCTCCGGTGTTATAATATGGGAAAAGACAGAAAGGGGCAATCAAAGGATGACGGTGTTAGTGATAGGCGGCGTGGCGGCAGGAACGAAAGCGGCAGCAAAGCTGAAAAGACTGGATCGCAGCGCGGACGTCAGGATATTGACTATGAGCAAAGATATTTCCTATGCAGGATGCGGTCTGCCTTATTATGTGGGAGATCTGATTCATGACCGCAGCGAGTTGGTGGTGAATACACCGGAGAAGTATGCGGCGCTGACCGGCGCACAGGTGGAAACCGAGGTGGAAGTGACAAAGCTGAACCGGGAAGTAAAGACAGTGACGGCGGTGGATCATAAGACCGGGGAAGAAAGAACGTATGATTACGATAAGCTGATCATTGCTACCGGAGCATCTCCCATCGTTCCGCCGGTGGAGGGAATTCATCTGAAAAATATTTTTGTGATGAGAACGCCGGATGATGCGGCGGCGATCCGGGAAGCGGTAGATGCAGGAGAAATCAAACGTGCCGTAGTGGCCGGAGCCGGTTTTATCGGTCTTGAAGTGGCGGAGAATCTTCATGCCAGAGGAGTGCGCACCACGGTGATCGATATGGCGCCGCAGATCATGACTCCCTTTGATCCGGAGATGGCGGAATATGCCGAGAACCATCTGGCGGATGAAGGGATCATGTGCTTTACCGGCACCAGTTTGGAAGGAGTGCTGGGCGCTGATAAAGTGGAAAAAGTACAGACCAGCCGGAAGGCCTACAAGGCGGATGCCCTGATCCTGGCGCTGGGAGTTCGGGCAAATACCGCCTTTTTGGCAGATACGGGAATCGAACTGATGCCAAACCGTACCATTAAGGTGGACAAAAACCTGCGTACCAATGACCCGGATATCTATGCCATCGGCGACTGCGCTATGGTGACCAACCGTCAGACGGGACAGCCAGCCTGGTCTCCCATGGGCTCTTCGGCCAACATCGAAGGGCGTATGCTGGCTCAGGAGCTGGCCGGTGAAAAAAGAGAATATCCCGGCGTGCTGGGAACCGGCGTCTGCAAGCTGCCGGGGCTGAACTGCGGCAGAACCGGTCTGGGAGAAAAGGCGGCCAGGGACGCCGGGTTTGATCCGGTCAGCGTCATTACTGTGGTGGATGATAAAGCCCATTACTATCCCGGTGCAGATTCCTTTATCGTGAAAATGATTGCCGACAGAAATACGAAAAAACTGCTGGGACTGCAGTGCATGGGTCCCGGCGCTGTGGATAAAATGGTGGATATTGCGGTGATGGCTATCAGTCTGGGCGCCGATCTTCCTTCCATGGAATATCTGGATTTCGCTTATGCGCCTCCTTTTTCCACAGCCATTCATCCTTTCGCCCACACGCTGAATATTCTGCTGAATAAGATCGACGGGGAATTGGACAGCATGACGCCGGTGGAATATAAAGAAGGACAGGCAAAAGGATATACGGTACTGGATGTCTCCATCAATCCGGCGCTGGAAGGTAAGGAGTATGTCAACTTTACCGCCATCAACGGGGAATTGCCGGGCCATCCCAAGAATGAAAAGATTTTGCTGGTATGCAGTAAAGGGAAACGGGGTTATCTGACTCAGAACAGATTGAAGTATTACGGGTATACCAACACGAAGGTTCTGGAAGGAGGAGCTATCTTCAACGGAACTGACATTGATACCGAGCAATAAAATTTGAATATAAAACAAGGAGGATATGAGTATGGCGACATTAACGATCAGCCCGGCAGAGGAAAAGAGAGTAAAGGGCATGGGCTTTTTAAGCAACAAGGGAACGGATAACTTTTCCGCCCGGATTATCACGGTCAATGGAAAGGTGACGGCCGAGCAGCTGCAGGTGATCACCGAGGCGGCGCAGAAATTTGGGAATGGCATTGTTACCTTTACCACCCGTCTGACGGTGGAGGTGCAGGGAGTTCCCTTTGACAAGATCGAAGAATTCCAGGCCTATATCGCGAAGGAGGGTCTGGTGACGGGAGGAACCGGGTCTAAGGTACGTCCGGTGGTTTCCTGTAAGGGTACCACCTGTCAGTACGGTCTTCTGGATTCTTTCGGGATTTCCGAAGAAATCCATCACAGATTTTATGAAGGTTATCGGGAAGTGAAGTTGCCGCACAAATTTAAAATCGCCGTGGGCGGATGTCCCAATAACTGTGTGAAACCGGATCTGAACGATATCGGAATCGTTGGTCAGATGATCCCTCTGTTCGACGAGGACGAATGTAACGGGTGTAAGAAATGCAGCGTAATCGAGGCCTGTCCTGTCAACGCCGTAAGTCTGGAAGACGGCGTGGCAAAGATCGATCCCGACACCTGTATCAACTGCGGGCGCTGTGTGGGCAAATGTCATTTTGACGCGCTGGATGAAGGAAAACCGGGATTCAAGATCTATATCGGCGGACGCTGGGGTAAAAAAGTAGCTCAGGGACGCGCTCTTGGAAAGATTTTTGAAACTAAGGAAGAAGCACTGGATGTGGTGGAAAAAGCGATTCTGCTGTTCAGGGAGCAGGGAAAGACAGGAGAGCGTTTTGCGAAGACCATCGAGCGGCTGGGATTTGAAAATGTGGAAAAACAGCTGCTGGCAAACGATCTGCTGGAGAGAAAAGAAGAGATCCTGAAAGCGGAACTTCATATGACAGGCGGCGCTACCTGTTAAATCGCATGACTGCGGAAGTATTTCATAAAACGGTTGTTTTGTGAAATACTTCCGTTTTTTATGATATAATGAAGTTGAGAATTGACAAAAGTAAGAAAGGGGGATAGACTAAAGGTAATCAAGATTACCTTAGGGGTACGGAATGAATTTTAATCCCGAAAGAAAGATCCGGTACGTTCAGATTACCAGTGAGATTCTTGAAAAGGAAGGAATAGAGGGGGTTACCATCCGGAAAGTGGCCGAGAAAGCAGGGTGCACCAGCGCGGTTTTGTATAAGCACTTTGAGAACAAAGAGCATCTGGTCATGCTGGCCTCCGTCAAGTTTCTGGAACCCTATATCATTGAATTTCTGAAACAGACAGACCGGGAAGATATCACTTCGATCCAGATGGATCTGTGGCTGTGGAGATGTTTTATCTTTGAAGCCTTTCGCAACAAACCTTACTATGAGCTGATGTTTTTCAGCGATCAGCGGAATATGCTGGAAGAGTGCGTTTATGAATATTATCAGATGTTTCCGGAGGTGCAGAAGCATTTTACCGGTCTGAGCGCCAGTATCATTTTCAGCAGCAACCTGAATGAACGTGAGTTTTTCCGGCTGCGCCGTGCGGCCAACGCAGGGCTTATTACCATGGAAAACGCATCTTTGCTGGGACGGCTCAGTGTGGCGGTATTCCAGGGAATGTTCAGCCAGTATGCAGGCATGACCATGTCGGAGACGGAGATCCGGTTTGCGGCAGAAGACTGTTATAACTTGATTTACGCGCTGTTTCAGCGGTTTGTGAATCCGGGAACCCGGCTGGATATGGAGGAATAGTTACTGATATTGCGGTATCAGTAACTATTTTTAAACCAAAGGTAATCAAGATCACCTTTAAGTTACCATGTTTTATAAAAGAGGAGGAATACACATGAAAAAAGAGGAAATGGCAGCAAGAGACGCTCAGATTGTGGAGGCAATCCATAAGAATACTCTGCGGATCCTGGAGGAGATCGGCATTGCTTTCCTTTCAGAGGAGGCGCTGGATCTGCTGCGCAAAAACGGCGTGAAGGTGGAAGGAAACCGGGCTTATTTTACAGAGAAGCAGGTGATGGACGCCCTGGATGCGGCCACGAAGGAATTTACAGTATATGCCCGCAACAGCAAATATAATGTGAATATGAATACGGAAGATCTGTATATGACGCCGGGATATGGAAGCCCCTCTGTCTGTGAAGCGGACGGCACGGTTCGTCCGGCTACTTTTGATGATTTTCTGAAGCTGGCGGTAATCGTGCAGGAGAGCGAAGAATTTTCCATCAACGGCGGCATCCTGGCGCAGCCCTGTGATATTGACGCGGAAATCTCAGCGGAAGCCATGGTTTATGCCACGCTCTGCCGTTCGGATAAAGCGCTGTTTTCCGTATGCGGAGACGGTAAGGTGGCGGAAAACATCATGGAAATGATGCGGGTGGTATTTGACGGAGATATCACGGAAATTCCCTGTACCTTTAATCTGATCTCGCCTTTAAGCCCCCTGGGCGTAACAAAGAGTACGCTGGAAACCATCGAAGTCTGCGCGAGAAACGGACAGCCCCTGGTCATTGCCCCCGGCAACATGGCGGGAGCCACCGGTCCGATTTCTCTGGCTGGAAACGTGTCAGAGGCCAATGCCGAATTTCTTGGAATTAATGTATATGCGCAGATGGTTCGTCCCGGTACGCCGGTAGTTTACGGATTTGCTTCCACTGTCAGCGATATGAAGAATATGCAGGTATCCAACGCCAATCCGGGATTCTTAAAAGAAGCGAAATACGGCGCGTTGATGGCGAAGAAATATGGACTTCCCTGCAGAAGCGGCGGCGGTATGTCAGACGCTTCCGGTCTCACCGCACAGGCAGGTGTGGAAAGCGCCATGAGTATGTTTGAGTCCTTCACCGAAAGGGCAAACCTGATGATGCATGCCACAGGTTCTCTTCATTCCTTTAACACAGTAAGCTTTGAGAAATTCCTTCTGGATATCGAAACCTATACCAGGATGAAATACTATTTCGACGATATGCCCATCGATGAGGACGCGCTGGCCTTTGACGCTATCAAAGAGGCCATCGAAGAGGAAAACGGTACGTTTGTCACACTGGATCATACCTTTGAGAGATGCCACATCGATCCCTGGAACAGCCAGGTTTCCATTCACAGCAATACCAAAGGAGATCCCAATCAGGTGCTGTATCAGTCCATCCAGAAGAGAATCGATAAGCTGCTGGCGGAGTATGAGTGCCCGGCTCTTCCGGAAGAAAAGAGAAAAGCGCTGGATGATATCATGCGCGGCCTTGGCATGAAGGAATCGGATATCGCCCGGGTATAACGACATGTTTCATCAAGACAAAACGTAAAAGAAAGGAACGAATAAATTATGAATAAATCAGCGGTAAGAAAGTATGGGATATTATTGCTGCTCGCCTGCGGAGCCGGTTTCATCTACACGCTTCCTTATATAAGAGAGACATTTTATATTCCCATTCAGAATGCCATGGGGCTGACAAACGCCCAGATGGGCTCCCTGAACGCATGGTACGCCATCGTGGCCACACCGGCCTATTTCCTGGGAGGAATCGTGGCGGATAAATTTTCACCAAAGATCATGCTGACCTTTTCCTTTATATCCACCGGTCTGCTGGGGCTGTGGTTCTCCATGTTCCCGGGATATAACGCCAGCCGCATTATCTTTGCGGTGATGGGTTTCACCACCGTAATGACCTACTGGAGTTCGGTGATCAAGGCAGTGCGGATGCTGGGGGACTCCGATGAACAGGGACGTCTGTTCGGACTGCAGGAAGGTCTGCGGGGAATTTTAAATGCGCTTCTGGTTTTTGTGATGGCCGGCGTATACGCCAGCTTTGCGGATAATATCATCGGGGCGGCCTGGTCCATCCGTCTGTGCGCGGTGCTGCTTCTGATCATTGGCGTGCTCTGTTGGTTCTTCATTGAAAATACAAATACAAAAGAGCAGTCGGAGACGCTGAAAGACGTTTTCGTGGGAATGTTCCGGTGTATGAAGATTCCGAGAGTCTGGCTGCTGGTGGGAATTGTGTTCACCGCGTACAGCATTTACGGACTGATGAGCTATATCAATACTTATATGGTTACTATGTATGGCATGTCAGAAACCATGGCGGCTAACCTGGGCGGTATCCGTTATCTGCTGCAGGGTGTGGGCGGTATCGTCGGCGGATTCCTGGCGGATAAAATTCATTCCCGTCTGAAAGTCATCTGCGGATCTGGAGCTATCCTGGCCATAAGCTGGGCGGCGTTCATCGCAATCCCTGTGGATACGGCGTATTATATGGCGGTTCTGGTGAACTTCTTCCTGGGTGTTATTCTGGTGTATGCTATCCGCAGCCTGTATTTTGCAGATATCGATGATGCGGGAATCGATGTGAATGTGACCGGACGTGTATCCGGAATCCTTTCCACCTTTGGCTATCTGCCGGACGTATTCATGCTTTCCATGGCGGGTCACTGGATCGACACCTATGCAGGAAAAGCCGGGTACAACAGAGTATTTATCTACGCGGCGGTTATGGGAGCGCTGTGTATGATTATCTCCGCTGTGCTGATTGCTGTGGTGAAACGGGATAAAAAGAAAGCATAAAATAAAATATAGAAAACAGAGATACAGCGGCATGCGTTTGTACATGTCGCTGTATTTTTT
>HHCFR05603__coassemble_588_pt1 | contig 30437 bp, 29 predicted proteins | sample HHCFR05603__metabat2_high_PE_015 | metagenome-assembled genome bin HHCFR05603
TTCGGATGATGCAGCTGCGAGATCGGACGCTGCTGGAAATGGATCAGGTGATCCACGCCGGCCAGCCTGGCATTTTCCCGGGCGCTCTTTATCACTTCCCCGTCAATGTCATATCCCTGGATATCCGTCTTTATATCGGTATCCAGCAGATCTTTGGCCTCTTCGCGGGCGTTCTCCCAGCATTTGGACGGAATCAGATGATCCCACTGCTGCGCCAGAAAAGAACGATTCAGCCCCGGCGCCATATGAGCCGCCATCATGGCCGCCTCGATGGGAAAGGTACCGCTGCCGCAAAATGGATCTACCAAAATCCGGTCACCCTTCCAGGGCGTCATCATCAGCAGCGACGCCGCCAAAGTCTCCGTGATGGGCGCCTTCGCCGTTTTGCGGCGGTATCCCCGTTTATGCAGCGAAACACCGGAGGTATCAAGGGCCGCAGTGACCGTATCCTTCATCAGCGTCACCCGGATGGGATAACTGCAGCCGCTTTCCTCAAACCAGGACTGGCGGTAATGCTGTTTTAATCTTTCCACAATGGCTTTTTTCATAATCGACTGGATGTCCGACGGACTGAACAGCTTACTTTTGATGGAAGTGGCCTTGGTCACCCAGAACTTCCCGTCCCGGGGGATCAGCTCCTCCCAGGGCAGCGCTTTCGTCTTCTCAAACAGTTCTTCAAAGGTCTCGGCCCGAAACTGCCCCACTTTCAACAGGATCCGTTCCGTCGTGCGCAAAAACAGATTGGCGTCGGCCACCGCCTGAGCGTCCCCCAGAAAGGTCACCTTGCCGTCCTCCACCTGGCTGATCTCGTAGCCAAGATCCAAAATCTCTCTTTTTAACATCGCTTCCGTGCCAAAATGGCAGGGTGCGATCAGTTCAAACTGCTTCATCTTCCCCTCTTTTCCAAACAGCGTCCTTCCGGAAACTCCGAAAGGACGCCTGCCATGTTATTATTTTTTATTTTACTATGTTTTCTGCCAAAACTCAAGCTACCTGGCCGTTTTTCTCTCCTGCCAGCCGTGAACGCCGCCTGCCAGGGATTTCACACGGTACCCTCTTTTTTCCAGTTCCCTGGCCCGAACCAGGCTGGAAGCGCCTCTTTCACAGTACAAAATGATGGTCTTTTCCTTAGGAAGAGAAAAAAGAGCGGGAGCATCTTCATAATCAATATGATAAGCTCCCGGTACATGGTACTTTTCATATTCCTTCTTTGAGCGCAGATCTATGATCAACGTATCTCTTCGATACATATACTGTTCCAGAATATCCGGAGAAATGATTTCCATCTGAATAGCTTCCCTTTTTTATCAGTATATTCACTCTTTTCCCGTTTTGTTTCCGCACAAGAGAAAAGCTATGGTAGGGGAGCTACCATAGCTTTTCGAGGGGAGTATAAATAATTAATAAGGGTTATTAATTGTAAAAAAAATTTTTTTGAAGGGTAAATTCTTTTTACAAGAATGATTATAATACAGTTTCCAGAAAAAAGCAACAAATATTTTCACTGCTCGAAAGGATAAATTACACCCCACTCTTTTCGCAGATATTCCGTCAGTCTCACCACTTTCAGAATCTCTTCATGGGGAAGCTCCGGGCATTCCAAAAGCCCCTGTTCCAGAGCTCTTTTGCAGGCCAGAACCTCATACTCGTAACCGTTGATCTGTTTGGGAACCGGATAGCGGGCTGTCACCTGCCGTTTTTCATCCAGTACCCGGATTTCCTCGCAGTTATTGATATTCTGCACCTCGATGCAGCCCTTCGTTCCGTTGATCTCTCCCAGACGGTTGCAGTGCACCAGCATGGAGGAATACAGCACTGCCATGCGGCCGTCTTCATAGATCAGCGTCATACTTTCCTGGGCGTCCACGCCGGTCTCCAGCTTCACACAGGTGGAGGTGATCTCTTTGATCTGATCGCCAAAAAACATCAGCGCAAAATGAAGGGGGTAAACTCCCAGATCCATCAGGGCTCCTCCGGCCAGTTCCGGTCTGCGCATTCTTTCAATATTGATATGTTCATACCCCAGATTGGCCGCCATGGAGGTGATCTCTCCGACGACGCCGCTGTCGATCACATCCTGGATCATCTGTCTGCTGGGCATGTACCGCGTCCACATGGCCTCGGCGATCAGAAGATTTTTTTCCTTCGCCAGAGCAAACAGTTCCTTCGCCTGCCATTCCTTGACGGTGAAAGGCTTTTCGCACAGAACCGGCTTTCCGTACTCCAGGCATAGCTTCGCATGTTCATAGTGAAACACATGCGGCGTGGCGATATAGACCAGATCCACCAGGGGATCCTCCAGCATCTCCTCGTAAGAACCGTACGCTTTTTTGATTCCCCATTTCCGGGCGAAAGCCTCCGCTCTGTCATAATCCCGCGCCGCGATGGCGTAGCTTTCCACCAGAGAATCATCCAACCCGCCAAGAGCCTGTGCCATCGATGCGGCGATATTTCCCGCTCCCAAAATCGCTGCTTTCATTTTGCTACCTCCTGTTATCATAACCGTTTCCTTCCTTCACTATACCATATCACAGCAAAAAAAACTTACGGAATCCTGCTCAATCTGCATAAAACGGCGGATAACTGCCATACTAACAGCGTAACACAAAGTATAATCAAAACAGGAGGGACTTCACATGTCTAAAAACTACTCTGATGAAAACGCAAACAAAAATAAGATGAACAACAAGGCTTCCAACAGCAGCAACAGCAACGGCGCCAAAAATTCTTCATCCAACAAATCTTCCAACTGTCACAATTCCAGTCAGAACCAGTCTTCTTCCAAATACTGACGTTTACAGCAGAGGCGTCCGGTTGTACCGGGCGCCCCTTTTTCTTTCCTTCGATTATCTTCTTTTCCACAGAGAAACGAGAATGGCAATCAGCAGCAGCGGCACCAGGATCGGCGACAGGATGCTAAAAATGCTTCCCACCAGCCACAGCAGGATGCATATGACCGCTGCTGCCGCCAAGACCAGCGGCAGACAGCTGCCCGTGGAGAAGCTGCCGTGATAAAATCCGCTCTTTTCTTCCCTTTGTACAGGCTGCTCTTCGGGAATATATTCTTTCGCCCCTTCGGCGTCCAGCAGCGTCCTGGCCAGAAGAACCGGATCGCCCAATTCCGCCAGCACCTCCGACTCCAAACGGCCCCGCGCCGTTTCTCCGTCGATATAACCGGAATAATATCGGATCTGTTCCTCGATCTGGGATGAAGTCATCCCTTCTTGCAGTTTATTGGCAAGAGTCGCCAAAAATTCTTCCTTACTCATGATGTGCTCCCTTCCGTCTCTTCCGAAGTCTCTTCTTCCTGCGTCTGTTTTTCCCCGCCGGATTCTTCCGTCAAACCTTCGCTGTACTGAGCAATCCGCTCCTCAATCCTTGTCTTTTCCTCGCCTGAAGCCGGCGTGGGCTGATAATTATTGTAATCCGATTCTGATGAGATGGAGCAGGGGATGATATTGATGTTTTCATCCGCCGCCACGTCATCGCCGGTCACGGTAAAGGTCTGCTGGAAAATCATGGTATCCTTATCGCTGGGATTGGAGTTGCCTCCAAAGCAGAAATTCCCCAGACTGTAGACGATTTTCTTTCCTTTGTATGTCTCGATTCCCTGCAGCACATGGGGATGATGCCCCAGCACCAGATCCGCCCCTTCGTCGATGGCCGTGCGGGCCAGCGCTTTTTGCGTATCATCAGGATAGTTTTCCTTCTCCGCTCCCCAGTGAAAGCTGACGATGACCAGCTGCGCTCCCTGCCCTTTCAGCTCCGCGATTTTTTCCTTTAACTGCTCTGTGCGTTCCATGCCGTCGGCCAGCACATAGATACCGGCCAGACCCACTTTCACACCTTTGATCTCCAGCAGAGCAGTCCGGTCGTACCCAAAGGTCTTGACCCCGGCCGCCTCCGTATATTTTATGGTATCTTCATACCCGCTCTCGCCGTAATCCTGGCTGTGATTGTTCGCCAGGTTGGCCGCCTCCACAGAACCTTCTGTCAGAACCTGTACATAGGATGGGTCTCCTTTAAAGGAAAAAGTCTTCTCCTGCAGGTCTTCCGACTCCGTCAATGGACCTTCCAGGTTGACGATGGTCAGATCGTCCGTCTCAAAAACCGGGCGGACGTTTTCAAAAAACCATCCCGGATCTCCCACGCTTTCATACATAGCATTAAAACTGGTGTCATAATTAAAATCTTCATCCATCCCCAGGGTACAGTCTCCCGCTGCGCTGACGGTAATGGTCACCGGTTCCGGCGCTGGCGTGGGAGCCGCCTCCTCCTGCGTTTCTTCTGTCTTCGTCTCCGCCTGGGCCGCCGTCTCCTGATCCTGTCTTTTCCCCAGTCCCCTCACGGCCAGCACAGCCGCCAATACCACGATCAGTCCCAGGGCCAGCGCCACCAGCCGCATCATCAGCTGGATCTGCCGCTCCTGGCGGGAGATGCGTTTCCTCCTTGTCCCGCGGCGTTTCTTCTTATATCTTTTCCTTTGATCCATCATAAAATCCTTTTCATCCACATATTAAAATGATACTATTATGGCAAGTTTATCATAATCTGTCGTAAAAAGAAACACGGGGAGGGGGAAGAATATGAAAAATTATCAGATTACCGAATGGTGCCGTCTGTTTATCGCGCAGCAGGTCCGCGAGGGCGATCTTTGCATCGACGCCACAGCGGGAAACGGGCACGACACGCTCTTTTTAAGCCAGCTGGCCAAAAGCAGCGGACAGGTGCTGGCCTTCGACATCCAAAAGGAGGCCCTGGACGCCGCAAAGCGCCGTCTTGAAAAAGCCGGCGCCGATGACAACGTATCTTTTATCCTGGACAGCCACAGCCACATGGACCGGTATGCCGCTCCCGAAACGGTTTCCTGCATCGTATTCAATCTGGGTTATCTGCCCGGCGGCGACCACAGCCTGGCAACAAGGCCGGAAACCACCCTGGCAGCCATCGAACAGGGACTGACCCTGCTGAAACCAGGCGGCCTGATCTCTCTTTGTATTTACAGCGGAGGGGACAGCGGTTTCGCGGAGCGGGACGCGCTTTTGGATTATCTGAAAACACTGGATTCCCGGAAATATCTGGTTATTCTCAGCCAGTATTACAACCGTCCCCATCACCCTCCCATTCCGGTTCTGATCCACAAACTTTAAAAAGCTGTTCCTTTCCCGGCTATGCCGAAAGGAACAGCTTTTTTCTCTGTCAGGATTCCTGACCGGATTTACTTTTACAGGAACACTCACCGTCTGATCCTGTTTTTTCCGGGGATTTTCCGCCGGCACAGTGACGGCAGCCCGCCGAACACCCGATGCAGGCCGCTCCGTTTCTTTTGGCCTTAATCATATAGGAAACGGCTCCTCCCACCAAAATCAACAGAATAATACCCACGATCAGATTAATCATATTGCCAACTCCTTTAATCACTTATGACTGGCTGGAATGCAGACTGTACTGCGCCACGAATTCCTGATCTGACTTGTGCACTCTCCAGAGAATGATCACCGCGAACACAAGAACCGCAATCAGACCGGGCACAAATGCCGTACCTAAAGAACCGGTCGTAATCAGCGTACCGATCTGATATACCAGGAACGCCACCGTGTATCCCGTGGCCAGCTGGAGGCAGATACCGCCAAGAAGCCATTTCCCGCTCTTCATCTCCGAGTTCATCGCGCCCAGCGCCGCGAAGCAGGGGGGCGTATAAAGGTTAAACATCAGATAGGCCAGCGCCGCCACTTTGGTAAGCGCCATAACAGAAGCTACCTCGCTGCCGCTGCCAACCAGGGCCAGTTCGTCAGTGTCGATCAGGTTCGTCACACCGTATACCACAGCCAGAGTACCGACCACATTTTCTTTTGCGATAAATCCTGTAACCGCCGCCGCTGCCAGCTGCCATACGCCGAATCCCAGCGGGATAAACAAAATAGCGAAAGGATGGGCGATGGACGCCAGGATGGAAGTACTCTCCGCGCCTTCCTCCACCAGCTGGAACTGCCAGTTGAAGGTCTGCATGATCTGAACAACCGTGTTGCACACCAGAATGATGGTTCCCGCTTTGACAATGTAGGCCTTGCCTCTTTCCAGCATGGCGACAACGGCTCTTTTCAGACTGGGAACTTTATATTCCGGAAGTTCGATGATAAAGAAAGATTTCCTGAATTTTTGTCCCGTAATTCTCTTAACCAGCAGCGCGCCCAGCAGGAACAGTACGATTCCCAGCAGATACATGGTGGCGGATACCCACCAGGCGTCTGCGAAGAACGCTCCCGCGAACAGCGCGATCACGGGGATCTTGGCTCCGCAGGGCATGAAGGGCGTCAGCATGGCCGTCGTCCTGCGTTCCCGCTCATTGCGGATGGTACGGCAGGCCATGACGCCGGGGATGGCACATCCGGTACCGATCACCATGGGGATAACCGATTTGCCGGAAAGACCCACTCTTTTGAAAATGGGATCCAGCACCACCGTCGCGCGGGCCATGTAACCGCAGTCCTCCAGAAGCGCGATCAGGAAATACATTACCATTACCAGGGGCAGGAAACCGACTACGGCGCCCACACCACCAATGATACCATCAACAAGAAGGGCATACAACAGCGGATTCGCATTTTCCATCATGGAACCAACCCAGCCCTGGAAGGTTTCGATCCAGGCTACCAGCCAGTCCGCGATCCAGGTTCCCAGCGTCGTCTGTGATATGTAAAACACCAGGAAAATAATCGCCGCGAAAATGGGTATACCGATGATCTTATGTGTGATAACGTTGTCAATCTTATCCTGCACATTTTTGTCCTTCGTGAAGACTTTCCGTTTCTCCACCTGTCCTACAATGCCATTGACAAAGTCAAACCGCTTCCGGTCTTCTGCTTCCACCGCAGCCCTGTCTTTCAGATCGATCTGCGCCTGTACGTAAGGCGCTTCCTGGTCTTTTCCATACTGGCCTGCCGCCGCTTTCACAACTTCTCTCAGCCCTTCATGACCGGAAGAAGTGGAGATGGTCTTGATGACCGGACAGCCCAGCTTCTGTGACAAAAGCTTTTCATCGATTTTCGTCTGCTTTTTGTCTGTGATATCGCTCTTATTCAGCGCCACCACCACCGGCACGCCCAGTTCCAGAAGCTGTGTGGTAAAAAACAGGCTTCGGCTTAAATTGGTCGCGTCCACGATATTGATGATAACATCCGGATTTTCATTTTTCACGTATCCGCTGGTGATACTTTCCTCGGATGTAAACGGAGACATGGAGTAGGCGCCCGGCAGATCCACCGCCACCAGAGGTTCCCCTCCGTCATAATAACTTTTTTTAATCAGACTTTCCTTTTTCTCAACCGTAACGCCCGCCCAGTTCCCGACACGTTCATTCCTGCCGGTGAGCGCATTGTACATGGTTGTCTTTCCGCTGTTGGGATTCCCGGCAAAAGCAATCCTCATAATGCAAACTCCTCCTTCATTTTAATGAAATAGCCTTGATTAGTCATGACTAATCGCAGCCTTTTAAAAAACAGTGACCTGCGTCACTATTTTTTATATTGAAATAGCTTTCGCTAAATCAGTATCAATGTTATACCGTCCATCCTTAATGGAAACGACACATCCGCCTTTCAGATGAGAAACCACCGTGATCGGTTCTCCGCTGTAACAGCCCAGAGAAAACAAAAAGGCGGTCAGCTCTTCATCGTCTGCGGCGATATCCTTTACGATATATTCCTCTCCTTCTTTTGCATCCAGTAGATTCATATCCCGCTGCTCCTCTTGATTATTTTTATTATGTACAGTGTTAGTATATTCTAACCGCCAATATCTGTCAAGAGCAAATTGTGATTTTTTCTCAACGTCAGCACACGCAAAAAAACACTCTGATCTCTCAGAGTGTTTTTCGCTCCCGCTCCTGCGGGCTTATCAGCGTGCGTTAGAGGATTCGAACCCCCGACCTTCTGGTCCGTAGCCAGACGCTCTATCCAGCTGAGCTAAACGCACATTGCCGCATCATTTTTGCGACAATAGTTATTATACATACTGCCGGCCCATTTGTCAACATATTTTTTCAGTTTCTTCGAAGCGCCTCGATGGGGCTGAGGCGCGCCGCCTTGCGCGCCGGATAAATACCGAAGAAAATGCCCACCGCACAGGAAAACAGCGTGGCCCCCAGTACCATGGGAATCGTAAAGCCGGGGCTGATTTCCATCCCCTGGGTGGAACTTAAAATGCCGCAGATCCCGTAGGCTCCAAGAAACCCCAGGATAATACCGATGAATCCGCCCAGCACAGTTAATATGGCCGACTCGGCCAGAAACTGAGCCATGATGGAGGATGTTTTTGCCCCCAGTGATTTGCGGATACCGATTTCCCTGGTTCGTTCCGTCACGGAGACCAGCATGATATTCATCACGCCGATGCCGCCCACCAGCAGGGAAATTCCCGCCACGAAGGAGATGAACCCGGTGACGGCTCCCATCATGGTATTCAAAAGTTCCATGATATCCTGGAAACTCTGCACCTGGAAATAATCTTCCCCCTCGCTTTGATGACGGGCATCCAGTACCTTCACCACCTGATCGGAGACAGCGGAGGCATCCGCCTCCTGGTCTGCCAGCACCACCACATAGTAAAACTCATCGTAGGAGTCGTCAAACTCCTGCAAAGAGGTATAGGGTACGTCAATGTAAACAGGCATTCCTTCATAGGTGTAGGTGACAAAGGTTCCGTTTTCCGGCTGCTGGGTTACTCCCACGATGGTATAGCTTTTGGACACGTTGTTGCATTCCACATCGATGTCCATTCCCACCACATCATCCGAGCCGAAAAGCCTCTTGGCATCCTGATCGGAAATCACACAGACTTTTCTGGCTTCTTCCACATCCGCCGCTGTAAAATAATGGCCCCGCTTGATCTGGGAAGTGGAAAACATCGGCTGATCCTGGGTGGTTCCCGTCAAACTGAGGGAAAACTCTCCTTTGCCCGTGGACGTAGCGCCGGTGTAGCCGCTGCCCGGCGCCACCGCCTCCACACCCGGAACCTGCTGCGTCAAAGCTTCCATATCCTCCGGCGTGATATACTCGCCCGCGTTCATGGCGTCGTTGCTGCACATGACCTGGATCTGGCCGGCTCCCGCCGTATCGATCTCCGCATTCATCTGATTGGTGGTTCCCTGTCCCACAGACATAATCATAATCACCGAAGCGATGCCGATGATGATGCCCAGCATGGTGAGAAAGGAACGTCCCTTGTTGGCCATAATATTATGTATGGCCATCTTAACGTATTCTAACAGATTACTCATGCCGCTCCCTCACTGTCATTCTCATCCCGGGGCGCCGCCTGCGCAGCGTCGCCTTCTTCCAGGCTGCCGATATCCGGTATCACCTGGTCTCCCGCTTTCAAGCCGCTTTTGATTTCCACCATGGTGTCGGAGGAAATACCGGTCTGCACCTCCTGTTTTTCAATGACGCCGTCCCGCAGCACGTAACAAAAAGAACCGCTTTTCCCGATGTTGACCGCTTCCACCGGCACCACCGGCACACCCTTTGCCTGTTCCGCGTGCACTGTCACCTTTGCTTCCACGCCGATGAAAATATTTTCATCCGGATTATCGATCCGCACCTCGGCGCCGATCATGGGCGTCCCTTCCGCGTTGGGAATTGCCACCCGGTTGATCTTAACCAGCGTCCCTTCATAAGTGCTGTCTCCCATCTCGATGGTAGCTTTTTGCCCTTCTTTTAAGACCTCGTAATCGTATTTTGACACGGAGATATTCACGCTCACCTCTTCGGTGCTCTCCAGCGTAAACAGCTGCATCCCCTGGGTCACCGCAGCGCCCTGGGCCACCTGACAATCGGAAATCACGCCGTTGAATTCCGCCTGGATTCCTTTCTTTCCTTCCTCGATCAGCTCCTCCACTGACTTCGCTTCCAGTTCAGTCAGGTTGTTTGCCACCTCCATCTTCTCCTTTGCTTCCTTGCTCAGGGAAGCGGGATCTGCCTCGGCAACGGCTTTTTCCGAAGCCAGTTCGCTTTGCAGTTCTGCCAGCGTGGCGGATGCGCTGTCCAGCTCCCTTTGCAGATCCGAAGTGTCCGCAGATGCCCCGGACAGATCTGCGGATCCTGCCGCCCCTGTCAGCCCCTCCATATCCGGCGGCGTCAGCTGCCCATAGGCCTCCTGAGCCGCTTTATAGGCCAGTTCTGCCTGCGTCCTTGCTTTTTCCTTTTCCAGAAGCGCTTCCTGATTCGGCTCGGACGCATTTTTCTTCCAGGTTTCCATGGCCATATCATACTCGTTTTTTGCCTGATTATAGGCCGTCAGCGCTTTATCCCGGATATCCCGCAGTTTTTTTTCAGATTCCTGATATTCTTTCAGCTGCTGCTGATAAGCTTTCTGAGCCGCTTCGGCCGCCTCCTGAGCGCTGGCGCTGGCCTGGGCCGCCGCCTGGTTCTGCGCGTCCGTCGTCCTTTGCTGGATGGCGGCCTGCAGGTCGTAGACATACTGCTGCCACTCGTCCACCTGGCCTTCCAGCGTCTGCACATTGGCTTTGGCTTCAGACTGTTTCTCCAAAGCTTCCTCAGACTGATTGACGGCGTCTTCCAGATCCAGGCGGCCGGATTTCACATTCAGAAGCGCTTTCTGATTTTCCTTCTCCAAATCTTCCAGATCATATGTAACCAGCTGCTGTCCTTTGCGCACGCTGTCCCCCGCTTCGAAATTCAGCTTTTTCACCGTGGCGTTCACCGGTGAAAAAAAGACCTTTTTATTTCTGCTCTCCACCGTTCCCGTAGCGTCCAGTTCTTCCGCCACGTTCCCCTTTTCCACTTCCACGGTTTCCACCTGGCTGGCCGTCTTTGGCTTTTCCATCGTCATGCTGGCCACCGTCAGCGCGCTTAAAAACACCGCAATACCCGCCACCACAAGAATCATCACCTTATTTATCGTCTTCTTCTTCATCGCTTTCTTTCTCCTGTCATGAATAATCGGGATTTTGCACATCTGACTCGATCCTGCCGTCCATGATCCGCACTACCCGGCGGGCCGAAGCCGCGATTCCATCATCATGGGTGATCAGTATAATCGTCTTCCCGTCTCTGTGCATCTCTTTTAAAATCTGCATAATTTCCCTGCTGGAAGCCGAATCCAGATTTCCCGTCGGCTCATCTGCCAGAATCACCGGAGGTCTGGCGGCGATAGCTCTGGCAATCGCCACCCTCTGCTGCTGTCCGCCGGACATTTCCGAGGGCTTATGGCTCATCCTTTTTTCCAGGCCGACTCTCTTGAGTGAATCCGACGCCAGTTTCTTCCTTGTTTTTCGATCCACACCGCGGTAGATCAACGGCAGCTCCACATTTTCCAGCGCCGTGAGGTTCTGGATCAGATTAAAGCCCTGAAAGATAAAACCAATCTCCCGGTTTCGTATGACGGACAATTCATTGTCATGCATCGTCGCCACGTTGACCCCGTTTAGATAGTACGATCCGGAACTTGGCACATCCAAACACCCCAGCATGTTCATCAGCGTGGATTTTCCGGATCCTGACTGACCGATGATGGCCACAAACTCTCCCTTTTCCACGGTCAGATCGACATGATCCAGCGCATGCACCGCATTTTCACCCGGGTTATACACTTTACACAAATCTTTTACCTGTATCAACGGTTCCATATCTGTCTCCTTTTTCTGTAAAAAATGGCAGTGCAAAAGAGATGCCAGTACTCCTTCGCACTGCCGGCCCGCTTACCGGTCTTCCTCTTCTTTTTTGACACCACGGCGCATCTGCTCGGAAGATACCTCCAGAATATCCGCCACGCCATCCACCGGCGATGGTTCCGCGGCCGCGCCAGCCTGCAGATTTTTCATGGCGCCCCAGAAATAGAGCAGAGGCATAATCAGATTGATCACCGTTCCGACGATGGCAAAGGCTCCTCCTGCCAGATTAAACACAGCCTGAGCGAGAATCTCCGCGATCATCAGTCCTCCGAACACGACGCAGATTTTTGCTTTGTCCGTCCTGCTGCAGTTTTTAATACCGACGATGCCGGCAATCAGCCACAGCACGGAGCTGACCAGGCTCCAGATATTGCTGGCCATCAGATCCGCAGCCGAATAGGAATAGCCGGACTGCGCCATCAGCTCCTCCATCTCCGGCGTCATGGATGATGTGATAAAAAAGTTCAGCGCGGTTCCCAACAGTCCCAGCACGCCGAAGATTACCAGCAGGATCCCCACCACTTTCAGCAGCTTTTTCCCAGGTGTTTTCATGTCATACCCTCCTTCGTCCTTTCCTTATATACGCTTTCATTTTATTTTCTGACCCGCTGTTTGTCAAACGTTTGAAAGAATTTTAAGGAAATCTTAAACTTTTTTCTTTTTGTATTATTAGATTAATACAATGATACATCCGCCGGGGTCTCCTGTCAAGTAAAATGATTGATTTTATTTCCCGTGTGTGATACCCTCAAGGCAGCAATGAAGAAAAGAGGAGCGGATATGAATCAGCAGGATCATCTTTTTGAAAACAGCAAACAACTCTCTCAGAAACTGGCTGTCGCTCTCACCCGTTTTTTCCTGGACGGGCCGCTGGATCCTTCCCTGGAAGAGCGTTACCGGCAGTTTTTGCGCCGGCGTCCCTTCACCGCGCTGCAGTGGATCCTCCATCAGGGCACGCCTGCTCTTTTGGAACGTTATCTTGCCGCAGGCTGGATCTCACGCCAGGATTTGGAGCGCGGGCTTGCACAGGACGATCTTTCTCTTCAGATGAGAGCGCTGCTCCTCCAGGCATTAGACGACGGACAACCGCCGCAAGCTTCCCCGCCTGAACCCGACGCCCTTTCCCTGCTGGAACTGACGCAGCTAAAGCTGTTCGAACGGCTTCCCAGGCTGCGGATGGCGATTTCCCGCTTTTCCTTTTCTCCAACCGAAAAAGGCTCCGGCACAGACGGCGCCGTCATCTATTACAGCCAGCCGCAGATCCGTTCCCTGTTCCGTGAGGGAAGGCTGGAAGCGTTCTATCTGCATATGGTCGTCCACTGTCTCTGGCTGCATTTTGCCGGGCCGTTTAAAAAAAACGGACAGAACTTTCCCGACGGCCTGTGGGATCTCGCCTGCGATATCTGTGCTTTTCATCTATCGGAACAGTTTTTCCCCCTTTCCCCGGATGATTCTGCCCACCAAAAGGATCCGCGCCGGCAGGTTCTGCGCGCGCTTCCAGACAGCCTGGATCTTTCCTCCGCCCCTGCCCTGGCAGAATTTCTCTCCTGCAGTGAAAGCCTTTCGCCTGCAGAATGGTTCGCCCTTTTTACCGTCGATGACCACAGCTGGTGGCGCCGTTCCCCCCATACCGGCGATGTGCAGTCCTGGTCGCGGCTTCGCAGGGAACTGGGCTCCATCCCTTCTCCCTCCCGGCAGCGGTTCGGTCTGAATCCCGGCAGCCGCCTGGAGCGGCTGGAGCTGCGAAGGGAAGCAAAATTTGATTTCAGCCGTTACCTGCGCCGTTTCACCGTGACAGAGGAGGAACTGCAGCTGGATCTGGACAGCTTTGACTATATCCCCTATCTGTACGGCCTGGCCCGCTATGGCAATCTTCCCCTTGTAGAGCCGCTGGAATACACGGAAACCTCCAAGGTGGAGGAACTGGTGATCGCCATTGACACCTCCGGTTCCTGCAGCGCCGGGACTGTACAGCAGTTCCTGGCCGAGACCTGCCGTATCCTCGCCAATCGGGAGAATTTTTTCCGCCGGATGAACGTCCATATCCTGCAGTGTGATTCCATGATCCAGGATCACACCGTCATCCATTCCGTGGAAGAGTGGGAACGGTATATCCGCCAGCTCCGGATCAGCGGACGGGGAGGCACCGATTTCACCCCTGTTTTTTCCTACACGGACCGGATGATCCAAGAAAAACAGTTCCGCTGCCTGAAGGGACTGATCTATTTCACCGACGGAGACGGCGTCTACCCCCGCAGGCAGCCCTCCTATGAGACCGCTTTCGTCTTTGCCGACCGGCGCTTTCTTTCGCAGCCGGTACCGGACTGGGCCGTCAAACTCTGTCTGAATCTGAAATAAGGAGAATACCAATGAACATACAAGAAGCAAAAACAGAAATCAAACGGACTCTCAAGGCCTACACCGCCGCCGATGATGACGGGATCCTGTCCATTCCCGTCACCCAGCAGCGGCCCATCCTGCTGATCGGCCCGCCCGGAATCGGCAAAACCGCCGTCATGGCTCAGATCGCCCGGGAGGAATCTGTAGGACTGGTTTCCTATACCATGACCCACCATACCCGCCAGAGCGCCATCGGGCTGCCCACTCTGAAAGAGAAGACCTACCGCGGCCGAACTTACACGGTGACGGAATACACCATGAGCGAAATCGTGGCCTCCGTCTACGACTGTATGGAAACCACCGGCTGCTCCGTCGGCATCCTCTTTATCGACGAGATTAACTGTGTGTCCGAGACGCTGGCGCCGGTCATGCTGCAGCTGCTGCAAAATAAAACCTTCGGCAGCCATCGCATCCCCGAAGGCTGGTTGATCGTAGCTGCCGGAAATCCACCGGAATATAACAAATCCGTACGCGATTTTGATATCGTCACACTGGACCGTGTCCGCCGCATCGAGGTAGAGGCCGACCTTACCGTCTGGAAACAGTATGCCAGGGAAAACCGGATCCACCCCTGCATTTTGGCTTTCCTGAATCTCTATCCCGATTCCTTCTATCTCATCCGCACCGACGGCGAGGAACCTTCCTTTGTCACTGCCCGCGGCTGGGAGGATCTGTCGCGGATTCTGTCCGCCTACGAACAGAATCGTGATCCCGTCAGCGAGGAAATGATGTCCCAGTATCTCCAGGAAGAGGACATCGCCCGCAATTTTGCCCTGTTTTATCAGCTGTTCCGCCATTATGCAGCAGATTTTGCCGCCGAGCGGTATTTCAGCTCCGGCAACCGGGAGCGCATGTCCAAAGCCGATCCCACCGAAGCCATCGCCGTGGCCGCCATGCTGTTTTCCCGTATCGCGGCCGACGTCCGTGCCTATCGGCTAAAAGAGCATACCGACCGGCGGGCGGCGGAACTGTCCGCCCTCTTTTTCCGGCAGATCAAGGGAACCGCAGAAAGCGAAGAAAACGCCTGCCAGATGCTGGAATCTTTCCTGGTGAAGCAGCGCCAGGCCGGACGGATCAAAGAGGAAAACGGTCTGCTTTCCCTGGAGGAAAAGATCCTGGAATACCGGGCCATGAAAGCGCTGGACCGTCTGCTGTCCCAGGCCCGCGCTAGTTCCTGCTCCTCGCCCAAACAGCTGGAAGCTTTCCTTGGCCGGGCGTCTGCGCAGAAAAAAGAGGAGCAGCGCCGCTCCTCTTTGAAAATATCGGATTTCATCTTCCATTCCTATAAATTGCTGGAAGCATCTTCCCACTCTCTGGCTTTAACCTACTTTACCGCCGACCTGTCCGGCAATCCCGACTGCGCCGCCTTCCTGGCGGATCATCCCTGCCGGGAATTTCTGGATCACTGCCAGGATCTGCTGCTTTTTAAGAAAGAAGAGCAGCTTCGCCAGTTACTGGATTGAGCCCTGCCCGATCCGGAACTCATCGGTAGCGATGGCTTCCACGACGCTCTCGAAGAAAATACCTGCTCCAATGGCGTCGTTTCTGATTTTTTCCACAGAAACCCTGACTTTGGGATTGGCCGAGGCGCCCTGGCGCCTTGCCTTTTCCACCACCTGCCGCTTCGTCATCTTCGCGGCAAATTTTTCCGCTTCTTTATACTCCTCAAACATCCGCAGCTGGCCGTTCTCATAGACGGAGTAGCCCATCAGCTGCGTCCCTTTGTATTCCGCCTTCACCCGTGTCTGCACCTTGGTCACGATCTGGCTGGCAATGGCGCCAAGCGCATTGGCCACCGCCGCGTTTTCCCGGATCACCGCTCTGGTTCCCAGAAGCTTTGCCACCCGGGGGAGAAATACGTGGATGGGGGCGCCCACGCCCACGATGGGAAGTTTGGTGGTGATGGCCGTGGACATCCACACATCCTTCCTTTTGCTTTTAGCATCCTTATAAGACCACTCAATGAATTTTTCGATGCTTTCCTGTCCGGTGACTTTCTCTTTTTTGGGATACTTCTGCTGCAGGAGGATCCTTACGATATTGCAGTACATCTTCTTTTCCACCAGATCATAGACTCTGTCCGGGATCTCTTCCTCTGTCTCCACCACATTCTGAGCCAAACAGGCGATGGCATGTCGGGCTGCCTCAGGATCATAGATGGCAAAATCTCCCTTCACCACCATCATATCCGTGGGAGTCAGTCCGCTTTTGATCACGATTCCCTCTTCCTCCAGCCGTTCCGTGTGCAGCATGTAGATATCCGTATCCAGTTTTGCCGCCAGCTCTTCGCCCATCAGCGGCTCGTCTTCCAGCATTTTGCACAGCTTTTGCTCCTCCGGCGTATACCCTGCCGCATCCTCGATCTCCTTTTGCAGCACATAAAATTCATGAAGCATCCTGGTGTGGGAGCGTTTCTGCGCCGCCAGCCGTTCCAGTTTCCCCGTTACCTGCGGATATTCCTTCGCCAGCAAAGAGATGGGGATCACCCTGCGGGTGTCGATAAACAGTTTCTCATTTTTAAACCGGACGGCGCTGTCTCCGCCCAGGCCGAAAGTGTCCACATACAGACCCTTAACCATGGTTTTCCATTTGCCGATGGAAATTCCCTGCCGCGCCGTCACCGGCCGTTTGTCCCGGATAATCGCCACGTCGGTGGTGGTGCCTCCCATATCCACGATCACCGCGTCATCCTCATGGGCCATCACACTGCCGCCCACCACGCTGGCCGCCGGGCCGGACAGAAGCGTTTCCACCGGACACTCTTTGGCCAGTGTCTCCGACATCAGGCTCCCGTCGCTGCGCACGATGGCGATGGGCATGTTCAGGTTCCGATCCCGCATGACATTTTTTACCGCCTGCAAAAACTCCGCGATCAGCGGAATCAGCCTCGCATTCAGCAAAGTCCCTGCGCCGCGCTTGAGCACGTCCACCTCGTCAAACATATCATAGGCTGTGGTAACGGGAATTCCCATCTCTCCTTCCAGAACCTGTTTGGCTTCCTTTTCAAATCTGCCGCCGTTGGCCTGGGGAAACACCTGGACGACCCCCATCGCCTTGCACTGGGCAAACTCCTCCGGTATGCGCCGCTTCAGCTCCTCCCAGTCGGGATCTTTTGGCTCCCGGAAAATCTTCTCCGGCTTTGCGTCCAGCACCGCCAGCTGTTCCATATCCCGGAATCCATAGGAAGCGTACACATCTGTCAGCTGCTCCATCATCTGCGGATCCGTACCGATCATCAGCAGTTTGGCCCTGCTTCCCTTATCCTCCACACAGGCATTGGTGGCCAGCGTGGTGGACAGCGCCAGCATCTGCGCCTGCTTTACATACTCCTGGTTCAGCGTGTCCAGCGCTGCGGCAATCCCGATTTCCAGCTTGGATTTCGTCGTCAGCGCCTTCCCCGAGCATAAGACCTCCTTTTTCTCCATATCATAGACAACCGCGTCTGTATAAGTACCTCCCGTATCGATTCCAATTCCTATCATCTTTTTGTCCCTTTCTCTTTTTGTCAACACTTCTGGCATCATTATATTACAAAGGACAGCATCCGTCCAGCATCATAAAACATCGAAATTTTTTTCAATTTCCACAAAAATATGTGGATTTTTTAATCAGTTTCAGGTAAAATAGACACATAAAAAATACAGTAATGGAGGATATTTTATGAGCAGATTTACATTACCAAGAGATATCTATCATGGCAAAGGGAGTCTGTCCGAGCTGAAAAACCTGAAGGGCAAAAAAGCCATTCTGGTAGTGGGCGGCGGCTCCATGAAACGCCAGGGCTTCCTGGATATGGCGGTAAATTACCTGAAGGAAGCCGGTATGGAAGTCCGTCTCTTTGAAGGCGTGGAACCGGATCCTTCCGTGGAAACTGTCATGAAAGGCGCACAGACCATGCGTGAGTTTGAACCGGACTGGATCGTATCCATGGGCGGCGGCTCCCCCATCGATGCCGCAAAGGCCATGTGGGCTTTCTACGAGTATCCTGATGTTACCTTTGAGGATCTTTGCATCCCCTTTAACTTCCCGCAGCTGCGCACCAAAGCGAAACTGGCTGCCATCCCCTCCACATCCGGAACCGCTACCGAAGTTACTGCTTTCTCTGTTATCACCGATTACGCCAAGGGCGTCAAATATCCCCTGGCTGACTTCAATATTACGCCGGACATCGCCATCGTGGATCCTGACTTGGTAAAAGGCCTTCCTGCAAAACAGGTTGCTTACACCGGCATGGATGCCCTGACCCACGCCATCGAAGCTTACGTGTCCACACTGCACGGACCATTCACAGATCCGCTGGCGCTGCAGGCCATCGAGATGGTTCTTGACTATCTGCCCGCATCCTATCATGGCAATATGGACGCCAGAGAGCAGATGCACTATGCACAGTGTCTGGCAGGAATGGCATTCTCCAATGCTCTTCTTGGCATCGTTCACTCCATGGCTCATAAGACCGGCGCGGCATTCTCCACCGGCCATATTACCCACGGCTGCGCCAACGCCATGTATCTGCCCTATGTCATCCGCTATAATGCCAAGGATGCCACGGCAGCCAGCCGTTACGCAGACATTGCCCGCAGGATGGGACTGGCCGGCGTCAGCGAAGCCGCTCTCATCAACAGTCTCTGCGCCAAAATCGATGAGATGAACACAGAGCTTGCTATCCCCAAAACCTTGCAGGAATTCGGTATCAAGGAGGACGAGTTCAAGGAGAAAATCGCTTCTATTTCCGAACTGGCCGTGGGCGACGCCTGCACCGGTTCCAACCCCAGAGCGATTACTCCCGCTGAGATGGAACGGCTGTTTAACTGCATCTATTACGGTACGGAAGTCGATTTCTGATTTTTATATTCTCTACAGTCGGAAAGGGCGCTGCATTTGCCTGCAGCGCCCTTTCCCTGTTTCAAATAGCGATAGCTTTTTCCCATCATCCGTCACATTCTTTTTTCCCCAGACGGATTTTCTCCATCTCCTCGGCCAGATCATCTTCCAGATGGTCAAACAGGTAATTGCGTCCGCCGTGGCGTTTCTCCAGAAATTCCTGACGGATTTCCCGGCGCACCATCTCCACTTCTTCCTCAAGTTCTCTGGCCGAAATCAGCCGTCCTCCTTCGCCCCGGATGATCACCTGCTCCAGTCTGTCCGAAGTGGCTACGGTCACTTCATGTTTCCTGCCAATCTCATGAACGGTCTTCTCGATATACTGATCCGCCGTCTCCGCTTCTTTGGTGTAGACAGCGTAGACATTGTGGTAACGGATGATTTCCTCCCGGTGGCCTTCCACCCGGTAGGCGTCAAAAACCACAATCACCGTCGCCTTTTTGTATCCCTGATAGTTGCTCATGATGTCCAGCAGCCGGTCCCTGGCTCCGTCAATATTCTCCTCAGCCAGCGCTTTTAATTCCTCCCAGGCAAAAATAATGTTGTAGCCATCCACCAGCAGATATTTTTTGACTTCTTTTTGTTTTTTCCGTGGTTTTCCTCCTTCCCCGTCAGCGGGGAAAGGGGCGGCTGGGCGGACTTCATAATCAGGATATTCCGGCTGTACCGTCCTTTTTGCTTTGCCCGGCCCGTAGGTGCGCAGAAAGATCTCTTCCAGCTCTTTATCTGCAGCACGGTTACGTTCATATACCGTCTTGCCTTTGGGGACAGGGACAGGTACCGGTTCCTGCACCGGATTCTCCGTTTTTTTCAGACAGCTTTCCACGTGCATATGTTCCTTCACCTGATCCCAGCTGACGGTATAACCGGCCCCATGGGCGCAGAACACCGAGCCGGTGGGGTTTTCCGTATCTCCCGCACAATCATAGCCGATGGCTTCGATGATCTCCTGCTCGTTATGACACAGATCGTAACCGGCCGGTTCCAGGAACAGCCGTCCCTGGCCTCTGGTATAGCCATTAACCTTTGCCTGATAACCCCTCACGGCTGCGGCCGGTACCCGGCCTGTCAGACGCGCCGTCTCCCCGTCCGTCTCCGGAGGATCAAAACTGCCGGACATCTGTTGGATATCCGCCATGGCCCGTCCCACGGACTCCGCCGGGACTTCCAGCCGAAACAGATACCAGGGTTCCAGCAGACGGCAGTCCGCCTCCATCAGTCCCTGGCGGACCGCCCGGTAGGTCGCCTGGCGGAAATCGCCTCCTTCCGTGTGCTTCAGATGGGATCTGCCTCCGATCAGAGTAACCCGGATATCGGTGACGGGAGAACCAGTCAATACGCCGGGATGTTCCCGCTCCAGCAGGTGAGTCATCACCAACCGCTGCCAGTTGCGGTCCAACACATCCTCACTGCAGTCACTGCCTACGACAAAACCGCTGCCCCGCTCGCCTGGTTCCAGCAGCAGATGCACCTCCGCATAATGGCGCAGCGGCTCAAAATGCCCCACACCCTCCACCGTATTACAGATGGTTTCTTTGTAGACGATATTTCCCTCGTCAAACTCCACCTCGGTCTGAAACCGCCGGGCAATGAGGCTTTTGAGAATCTCGATCTGCACCTCGCCCATCACCTGGGCATGGATCTCTTCCAGGCGGCTGTTCCAGACGATATGCAGCTTTGGTTCTTCCTCTTCCAGCATCCTCAGATTCTGCAGCAGCCCATGGACATCACAGCCCTCCGGCGGCAGCACCCGGTAGGAAAGCACCGGTTCCAGCACCGTCTCCACATCATCCCGCTCGCCTCCCAGTCCCTGTCCGGGCCTGGTGAAGGTCAGTCCGGTCACCGCGCAGACCGTTCCCGCCGGCGCTTCCTGCAGCGTCTCATACCGTCCGCCGGAATAGAGGCGGATCTGATCCGCCTTCTCACTGACGCCTTCCCGCTCCAGCAACGTTTTCACCTTCAGGACGCCGCCGGTGATTTTCATATGCGTCAGACGGTTCCCCTGCTCATCCCGGGAAATTTTATAGACTCTGGCCGCGAATGCATCCTGGTACAGCGGACTTCTGGTATATAAATTCAAACCATTCAGCAGTTCCTCCACTCCCTGGTGCTTCAGGGCAGAACCAAAGTAACAGGGAAAAAGCCGCCGCTCTTCCACCAGCTTTATGATATCTTCCCTTTCGATCCGCTCTGTCTCCAGATATTTTTCCATCAGCGCTTCATCACAAAGCGCCAGGCTTTCCTTCCATTCCTCCGATTCCCGGTCTTCCCCGAAATCCACACAGCTGTCGCAGAATTCCTTTCTCAGCTTCTCCAGCAGCCCGGCCCGGTCGGTTCCTTCCTGATCCATCTTGTTGACGAAAAGGAAGGCGGGAATCCGATACCGGTCCAGCAGCTTCCACAGAGTCGCCGTGTGCCCCTGAATTCCGTCGGCTCCGTTGATCACCAGCACCGCGTAGTCCAGCACCGAGAGCGTTCGCTCCATCTCCGCCGAAAAATCCACATGGCCCGGAGTGTCCAGCAGGGTGATATCCAGATCCTGCCAGGAAAACCGGGCCTGCTTGGAGAAGATGGTGATCCCCCGGGCCCGCTCCAGATCGTGAGTGTCCAGGAATGCATCCTGGTGGTCCACCCGTCCCGCCCGGCGAATGCTGCCGCTTATATAAAGAAGGCTCTCCGCCAGGGTCGTTTTCCCCGCATCCACGTGGGCGAGAATGCCCAGTGTAATCGGTCTTTTTCTATTATGTTCAGACGTATTTTCCATGAAAATACCCCTTTCTGTATGATACTTTCATAAGCATATCACAGAAAGGGGCAGAAGTCGATGTATTCTACACTCAGAATCTTTTGATTTTCCGGGTAGTGGTTTTCTCAAACTCCGTATCCCGTACGATCAGACTGTAGATCTTCTTTTGAGGCGCCGCCGTACGGTTGTAATTGTCGATAACCTCCTGCAGCGCCGCTTTTTTGTCTTTGATTCTTTTTTTCTTCACGTAATCCTGATCCGGATAGATCTCCGCTTCAATCACACCGTTTTTCTCGCGGACGAGGACTTCGCCCACCAGACGGTTGGTACTTAACGCGTTTTCCAGTTCCTCCGGAGACACGTTCTCACCGTTCTTGGTGATGATCAGATTTTTCTTACGGCCGGTGAGATAGACGAAACCATCCTCATCCACATAACCCAGATCTCCGGTTTTCAGCCAGCCGTCCTCCAGGGTTTCGGCTGTCTCTTCAGGCATTTTGTAATATCCCTGCATCACACTGCTGCCCTTCACCCAGAGTTCGCCGTCCACGGTTTTGGCCTGGCAGTTGGGAATCAGCTGTCCCACGGAATCTTTTCGGATGTTCCAGCTGACCGTGGTGCTGATCACCGGCGCACATTCCGTCATGCCGTAGCCCTGCAGGATGGTAATATCATACTTGTTGAACAGGTCGATATAGGCCGGATCCAGGTAGGCTCCTCCACTGCAGATGGTGTGGAACTGCTTGCCGAACACCTGGCTTTTTACGATTTTAGCCGGAAGAAGGGAGGCCTCCTCCAGTTTTTTGGCCATGGTCTCGATCATCAGCGGAACCATCAGGATCATTTCCGGCTTGAAAAGCTTAATGTTCTTTGCCACCCGCATCAGGGAATCGTTGATGCAGATCACTGACCCCAGGGAAATTCCTTTCAGGATATCCATGCTCAGACAGTAGGCGTGATGGATGGGAAGCACCGACAGAATCACCGTCCGCTCAGGAATCTTCATATCCAGACAGGTGGCATTCTCCGCCACATTCCGATGAGTCAGCATGACGCCCTTGCTTTTCCCGGTGGTGCCGGAGGTGAACATGATGGTGCACAGCTGATCCGGCTGCGGCACGAAATCAAAACTTCCTTCGTGTTCCTTCAGCAGTTTCCAGAAGCTGTAAACCTGTTCACTGTGCTCCTGCTGCTGCATGGAAATCAGCGTCTTCACTTTCGGACAGTTTTCCCGGGCCATGGCAGCCACATCTTTTCTCACATCATCGCAGACCAGTACCGTGGAGTCGGAACGGTTGAGCAGATCACACACATCCGCCGCCGGCAGATTCACATCCAGCGGTACGATGACGCTGCCGCTGTTTACCGTGCCGAAATAAGCCACCAGCCATGGATAAGATGTCGCCCCGATGACTGCGATATGATTCCCCTGCTCGCCCAGATCCCGCAGAAGACAGGAAAAGCTTTCACTGTCCTGGCGAAGCCGGGTATAGCTTATGGATTCGATTTCATTTTTACTGATTTTATAGCGAACCGCATCCTCCGGTCCATACTTCTTCTCCGTATTGACCAGAATTTCACGGATTGTACTGCAAAGCATACTCAATGACCTGTCCTTCCTTTCCCCGGAACCTTAATTTTCGGAAACCAGTTTTTCCAGATATGATACGGCTTCCTGCACGGTGCGGATATTGGCAGCCTCTTCCTGCTGCACCTCCACATCGAATTCATCCTCGATTTCACCCAGCATACTCATGAAGTCAAAGGATGTGAATCCCAGATCTTCCATAAATCTTGATTCCGGATGCACATTCTCCGGTTCTACTTCCACATAGTTGCAGATGATATTGACTAATTTCTCAAACATAATCCTTCTCCTTTTCCTTCGTTATACCAGTTTGATGATTTCTCCGATGGTCAGATCCGGGTTTTCCGCACCCTTGAACATGATCTTGCACAGATAGTAATACAGATATTCCAGTTCTTCTCTGGAAACCGCCTTCAGCTGATGTTCAAAATTGAAATCCAGTCCGTTGTCTTCCGGCCGGTGCATCACCGTCAGGTACATGGCCTGGGGGCAGCTGCCGTTGGGATACCATTTGGTTTTGTAACGGATATCTCCCAGCTGAGTCAGTCCGTTCTCCTGCAGCGTCATGGGCTGATAGGTCAGTGAGATCGTCTCATAAGTCAACCCTGCCTGAGGCTGCGGGAATATTTGGGAACGATAAGCAAAGTACGCCGTCGGATCGTAATTGGCATGGCGGAAAATCTCATTTTGCTTATCCCGGATGGCGTAGACGCCGTCGATGAATTTCATATCTTCCGGGAAGATGGTACGGATGGGGAAGGAGTGAATCCTGGTTCCGCCGCATTTCTTCTCTTTTAAGGTGGCGCGTCTTGCGATGGCGTTATTGATTGACACATCTTCAAATCCGTTCATCTTCTGCAGATAGGTACGCAGTCCCATCAGCAGCAGACAGGCCAGGGAAACGTGATACGTTTCACAGAAATCCATCAGCCGTCTGGTTGGCTCTGCTTCCAGATGGAAAATATCCAGCGCGGATTTCGTGTCGTCAGTGGCCGAAAAGGCTGACCGCAGATCCGGGTTTTTGAACATTTCCCTTGCCGCTTCCAGCTGGCCTTTTCCGCGGATACCGCTGAAGATGGGCTCGCTTTTGGCGATTTCCTTCTGGAAATATTCGATATCTCTTGCCTGTGCTTTGCTGCCGGCCTCATAAGCCAGATCTTTCTCCAGCTGCTCGATATAAGAAGCCATATCCTTGGGATAAGGAACGCCTTCGTATTTTTCATTACAGTAAAGTTCAATGATGTCTTTCAGGAAACAGATCAGCGACTGCGCGTCCACCACCATGTGGTGACCCAGGAAATAGATGCCGTTGAATCCGTCCGGCATTTTTATCATGACCACCCTGGTCATGGGAGAATCCGCCATTTTAAATGGCACCGTGGTCCACTGCTGCATAATTTCATGGGCTTCTTCCACAGTCTTATCGGTAAAATCTGCGAATTCAATTTCTTTATCCTCCGGGTCTACCACGTACTGATACCAGGTTCCCTCTTTATCTTTAGCAAAACGGATCCGCATGCCTTCGCTTCTGGCATATGCCTGGTTGATGGATTTCGCCAGCAGATCCCAGTCTATCTCCGCTTCGATAGTCAGGCTGGTTCCGATATTCAAAACCGCTGCCGTCGGGCAGAAGGGCAGATAAAACAGATGGAATTTCTGAGCTACCGTCAACGGATATACTTTGTATCCTTTTCTTTTTCTCATCATTTCATGATTCCTCCGATTAATGAATCCAGGGCCTCTTCATATGCCTTCGTATCCTTGTAGTAACTCTCTCCGTGACCCGCGTCTTTTACAATCAGTTTCGTTTTTGGCGAAGCACAGTTTTTATAGATTTCTTCGCACATCCAGCAGGGAACGAACACATCCTTTTCCCCATGGATAAACAAAATCGGCACTTTGGCTTTTTTTACTTCCCTGGCCGCATTACAGTCGTCCAGACCGTAGCCGGCCTTTTTCCGGTTCAGTCTGTCGGCAATCTGGATCATGGGGAAAGCCGGCAGATGGTACATGCTGTGGAGCACATGGGTGAATACTTCTTTCGCTGAGGTAAAGGCACAGTCTGAGGCGATTCCTTTCACCTGCGGCGGAAGATTCAGACCACTCATCATGCATACCGTGGCTCCTCCCATGGAGTTTCCGTGGAGCAGGATCTGAGCATTCTCCCCGATCTGGGAAATCATCCATCTCACCCATTCCAGTCCGTCTAGCCGGTCCATGGTGCCAAAACCGATATACGTTCCCTCACTGTCGCCGTGGGCTCTCTCATCGATCAGCAGCATCCGGAAACCATGTTTCAGATAGTAATAGGAAAGGCTGCCGTAATCATTCAGTCCTTTGCTGGTATATCCGTGAAAACAGATCACCGCTTTCGTACCTTCGTCCCCTTTGAAATACGTACCGTGCAGCTTCAGGCCATCCCGGGAGGTAATCCACACATCCTCGTGGGGCTGTTCCATCATCCATTCCCGCCTTTCACCCATCAGCGGCACATACTGCTCCCAGTCCACGCCGGACATCTTCATGGTCCGTTCCACTTTGGCATTGTACCGTTTCATGGTCCGGCGGTAAAAATATGCGGTGCCGCCAGCTTCCGCCGCTGCCGCCGCGCCCAGAAGCAGGGCGGCTCCTTTCAGCAATTTACCCATTTTCTTTTCACCTCTTCTTGCTGTCAATCAGTTCCTTCAGTCTCAGCGCTTTGTCAATGTTGCCTTCCACCTTCAGTTTTCCCAGAGTGAAAGCCAGAACCGGATCGGTTTTTCCTTCCGCGATTTTAAATAAGGTTTCGGCAGAACAGGTAAACATGGCGTCCCGGTCAAAATACTCGTAAGGCTCCACATACAGTGTTCCTTCTTTTACCTCCACGTAGAAAATGCCCTCCGCTTCTCCGGTGATATTAAACTGATAAGCCAGATGTTCGTGGATATCGCTTACATCCGCTCCCATAAACATCCCTTTTACCTTTGAAAACATATCTGCGTATGTCATAACATCCTCCTTCTCGACCGTCTTCGAACTTTTTCGACCGCCAGTCATATCTCTTTCCCAGATAGGATATCATCTTTTCGACTGATGGTCAATTATCGTTCCATCACAAAATCCAACGAAATTTTTTTGTTTTTTGTGCATTTTTTTGATTGGCTCACCTGTCGCTTCTGTGCTATATTTAGTAATGAACTTTCAAGCGGCTTACTATGCAAACATCAAGAAAAGGTGGTATCTATGCCAAATCAGTTAAAATATGACCGAATCCTGAACGCACTCCAGGAATTATTGAAGAATCAGAAATTACAGGCGATCTCCGTCAGCGAAATCGCCCACACCGCCGGGATAGGCAAGGGGAGCATCTATTATTATTTTCCCTCCAAAGACGCGATCCTGGACGCACTGGTGGAGCGAAATTATGAAAAACCCCTGCAGACTGCAAAAGACCTGGCAAATCAGACGGAAATCTCCCCCTTTACCAGGATGGCCATGATTTTCCAGGCCTGCCAGACTTCCTCTGCAGAATTTCTTAAGTCAGAAAACCAGGCCGGGCCGGACACCAGAGAAAAATCTTTCCTGCACCAGAAATACGTCAACCATATCATCACAGAACTGAAGCCGGTACTGGCAGAGATTATCCGTCAGGGAATCCGCTCCGGAGAAATCCGTTTTTCTTATCCGGAGGAACTGGCAGAGATTGTACTGATCGTGCTGACCGTGAAAATTGACAATACGCTGGTACCCTCCACCAAAGAAGAGATTGAAAATACAATCAATGCGCTGATCTCCCTGCTGGAAAAGGGTACGGACAATCCCGCCGGATCACTGAATTTTCTCAAGAGCAGACTTTCCTGACCGAAATGTCTGCTCCTTTTTTCTCATTACAGCAGGAATGTTATTGAAAAAGTCTGCCAGATCTCATATAATAGTAACGATGAAAACCACGTGAAGGGGTAGCAAATTACGAACAGGGAGGTTTGGACATGAGACGAGTTCAGGAAATCATTCACGTAGTCCCGGAAAAACGGGAAGCTTATCTTCAGCTGCATTTAAATCCGCCGGAAAAGGTGGCACAGATTATGTGGATCCACGGCATCCGCAATCAGATGTTTTACAGCTTGAACGATCTGATTCTGATGAGTTTTGAATATGTGGGGAAAGAATTCTATAAGGATATGGAAGCTATCGCCGCTTATCCGGAGATGAAAGAGTATCTGGTTCAGAAGAGAAGAAAAGATGTGCCCGCGGAAGAAAGAGATACCACCGACTGGTGGGCTCCCCTGAAGATTCTGGGCAGTTCACTGACAGAGAGCCCCATGCCCTCCGATGAGGAAGAAGGTATGACTCTGGAAGAACAGTACCGTTCCATGCTTAACGGCTATATGGTGGACGGAAATGTGAATTCCGATATCGCCTATGACGAGGATGACTGGAGCGAATCTATTCATATCTGATAACAAATACAGGCAAATACATACACCGGGCCGGCAGGAAATATTCCGTTCCTGCCGGCCCGGTGTTCTTATGCCAAAAAGCCGATAATCTACTCCCCTCTGTGCCTTTTTACGATGAGATAAATCAGAACCGTCAGCAGCAAAAAAGCGATGCCAAGACATGGAAAGTAAAAATTAAGCGCCAGCACTCCCACAGCCGGATGGCTCAGAACGCATACCGCTGCGGCTGCCGCCAGCAAAAGACTGTTTCCTAAAATCCAAAAAGGCTGTTTGTCTTCCCTCACTTCCCAGGCATTTTCCCGATAACGCCGCCGCTCCAGCGCCCAGAGTAATTCCTGTTCCTGTTCATACCCTTTTACCAGGAAATATGTCCGTCTGCCTTCCACATTCCCCGGAAACCGTACACGGCAAAGGAGCACATACGCATCTTCATTTTCTTTTAAATTTTCTACATAAAGTATCTGCGGCGCAACCATAGACAGATCATACATTTTATTTACATAATCTTTTATCTTCTCGATCTGTTTTTGCGTATCAGCTGCCATATGGATCAATCCCGGGATACCTCTTTTTTCTCGCACATAATCTCTGGCATCGATCACAAACATCCGCCCCTGCTCATCCTGCACAAAAAATGTGACATCCTGCATACTTTTCCTGCCGACTCGAAATGCCAGCCAGATGATCAGCGCCGTCACCCCAAGGCAGAGCGCCACCGAAATAACCAGTTTCAGCTCTTCAAAATGAAACATCAAAAAGACGCCGCCGCCAAGCAAAACCGCCGCCAAAAGGATTATTCCAACGATCCCTGCTACCAGACGGGCCGCATAATGCTTCGATTTCTTTGTCCCCGGAGACATCCATACTTTCATACTACATCCTCCTGCCTTGTGAAAAAGTCCCTGATTTCTGATCAACCTATCAGAACCAGGGACTTTTTTTGTCTTTTTTCTACTGCAGTTTCTTTCCTGTCAGCATCTCATAGCTTTGCAGATATTTGTCAATGACTTTTTGAACCACGTCTTCAGGCAGCGTCCAGTTGCTGTCCGGGTTGGCCTTCAGCCAGTCACGGGCATACTGTTTGTCAAAGGACGGCTGACTGTGACCCGGCTCATAGATATCAGCGGCCCAGAAACGGGAGCTGTCCGGCGTCAGCATCTCGTCGCCCAGCACGATATTGCCTTCCTCATCCAGACCGAACTCAAACTTCGTATCCGCAATGATGATACCGCGGCTTCTGGCATAATCAGCACATTTTGTATAAAGCGCAATGGTATAGTCGCGAAGTTTGGAAGCATACTCCTCGCCTTTACCCGGATAATATTTCTCCAGATGCTCGATGCTCTGCTCGTAGGAAATATTCTCATCATGATCCCCGATCTCCGCCTTGGTGGACGGGGTGTAGATCGGCTCCGGCAGCTTGTCTGATTCTTTTAATCCTTCCGGTAGCTTAATACCGCAGACCGTGCCGTCTTTTTCATAGCTGGCCCAGCCGCTTCCGGTAATATAGCCTCTTACGATACATTCCACAGGCAGCATTTCCAGCTTCTTGCACATCATACTGTTCCCATCAAACTGCGGCTGCTGGAAAAACTCCGGCATATCTTTCACATCCGTGGAAATCATATGATTCGGAAGAATATCTTTTGTCATATCAAACCAGAATTTTGACATCTGAGTCAGCACAGTGCCTTTCTTCGTCACCACATTGTGAAGAATCACGTCAAAGCAGCTGATCCGGTCCGTGGCAACCATGATCAGGCTGTCGCCGTTATCATAAATCTCACGAACTTTTCCTTCTTTAATTGGTTTCATCTTACGCACCTCGTTTTACTTAATTTTCCCTAAAAAAGCTTACATATATATAAAAGCAGATTTTCGCCTAATAATCAAGAGGAAAGTTTCTGAAGCATCCTTCTTCATGGGAATTAATCACTCCCACCGCCTGAAGGTAAGCATAGATAATAACCGTTCCCACAAATTTCATTCCTCTCTTCTTCAGATCCTTTGAAATCCGATCCGAAAGTTCCGACCGGTCTTTCCCGGTCTCGTACACAATCCGGCCATCCGTCCAGTGCCAGAGGTAAGCCTCAAAACTCCCCCACTCCCGCTGAATCTCCCGAAAAATCAGGGCATTGTTCACTGATGCCCGGATCTTCAGCCGGTTGCGGATGATCCCCGGATCCTGCTGCAGCTTCGCCATCTTCTCTTCATCAAAGGCACAGACTCTTTCCAGATCAAAGTTTTCATATGCCCTTCGGAAAGCCTCCCGCTTATTTAACACACATTCCCAGGAAAGCCCCGCCTGAAAACTTTCCAGAATCAACATCTCAAATAATTTATGATCGTCGTGTACCGGCACTCCCCATTCCTCGTCATGATATTGGATATACAGAGGATTTTTCGGGTTTGCCCAACGGCATCTTTGTTTCTTATCCTTCCATTGCATCGCTTGCTTTTTCCTTTCACTGTGTCAGATTTCAATGTTTTCTTATAACAGAACTGATCCCAACAACAGCCCCATAAAATACTCCGGCAATTGGCCAAACAATCCATGTTTTTTCCCATTCCATAGTTATAAAACTCCACCCGAGATAAATTGCAGTTGCCGAACACCAATATATTTTACCTATTACATCATTTCTTTTATTTTCAATTTTCTGACTCCTTGTATAGTCTCCTTCTTCTAATAAT
>HHCFR05603__coassemble_876_pt1 | contig 19189 bp, 15 predicted proteins | sample HHCFR05603__metabat2_high_PE_015 | metagenome-assembled genome bin HHCFR05603
CAGGAGTAAATTCTACACCCCATTAAGGGAGTGGAATTTAAAATTTCATTTTAGGAGCGATTCGTCACTCTATGAATTTTATTGAATGGCTGATTATTCAATGATATAATGTGGATATAGAAATTATCAAATCTCTATTTATAGAACTGTAAAAAGTAGTAAAGGCGGTAATTTTGTGGTTAAATATCGTATGAATTTAAATGATGAAAAAAAGGAAACTGCAATTAAAATTGCTTTGGAAAGTAAAGGAAATGTCCGTAAGCGTAAAATAGCGGTTCCGCTATTAATGATTTTAGGTATCGTCATTATCATTAGTAGTTTATTTCTAATTATAAATTCTCCTGCTGCTTTATGGTATATCTATATGGTGATTGGGATAATCAGTCTGTTCCTTGCTTTTAACGCAAAGTCGTTTCAAAAATTTGCATTGAAAAAAGCGGAGCTACACTTGGATAAGTCTTTTCGCACTGGAATTGTGGAATATCATTTTGATACTGACGGGATAGAAATAATTTCCCAGCTTGGATATAGCAAAAATTATTGGACTGCATTTAAGGAGTACGGTACTATGGGACAGTATATATACGTTAAACGAAAAGATAATAAATTGATTTTGATAGATAAAAATGATTTGTCTGCTGGAGAGTTAGAAGAATTGACTCAGCTATTGTTATATAATCTTAAATGTAAATCCTAATCTAACAATTTTATATTCCGACACAAAGCGGGTACTCCATTGGAGATCAACCGCTTTTTCTATACTCAAATTTCAGATGGGATTGCGGAAAATGCGTTGCGTATTGATTGGAAAGATAATCCGCATAAAGACAGAAACGGGGTTTCTGGTTACCGAACCGCCATGTCAAAACTGAATGATGAAACATGGAAGTGTGCACATAAATATTGGGGCAGGATAAGTTTTGTCTCAGGAATCATTTTGGCCATAGCATCACTTTTTGTTTTGATTTTCATGAAAGACGATGCAAATTTTGAAATGATTTCTGTCTATTTGGTGTTTTTTCAATTAGGGGTTATGGCCCTTACCATTATTCCAACAGAATTTCTGTTACATAAGCGCTTTACAAAGCAGGGTGTGAAGAAATTCAGAAAATCACCAGGGAAAGGCGGTGACAGTCATGCCTGAATTACCGGAAATTGAAACGACCAAACGGATCATTGGTCCTCAGATAACAGGACGCCGAATTGACGAGACAGTCATCATGCGTCCGGAAGTCATTGCGCGCCCCTTGGCCGACCAGTTTTGCAAAGGAACGACAGGCCGGATGTCTGCTGGCACCATCGCCGGATTTTCCAAAGGAGAAACATACACATGTGATTTTTCGACTCAGCGGCGGGCTGGAACTGCGTTTTTCCGATACTCGCTGTTTTGGACGGTTCTGGCTTCCAGACTGGGAAAACGAAGGAAAACCATCAAGGAGTGTCTCCTGGAACAAAGCGTGATCGCGGGGATCGGAAATATCTATTCCGATGAGATACTGTTTGCAGCAGGCATCCATCCGGCACGTCCGGCAAATACCCTGACCATGGATGAATGGCAGCGTCTTGCCGCAGTGCTTCCTGAGCGGCTGTCCTTTTTCATTGATAAAAACGCGACCACACCGGAGGAGTATCTGAGAACGAAGGGGCAGGATTACCGGAACACTCCTTTTTTGCAGGTCTATGGACACAGTGGTGAATCATGTCCGGTCTGCAAGGCAACTCTGTGTCGGATTGTGATCGGCGGCAGAAGCAGCGTGTACTGTCCTTGCTGCCAAAAATGTTAACTTTATTTCCCGGTAAATCTGTATAGTAAATAGAAAAAGTTGTTCTATATTAAAAGTTTATACGGTTAAACAGGAAAAATATATTGTATGCATATCAAGTTTTGGGTATACTGAGATAAAGAGTATTTTGTTTGAAGGGAGGTCTTCACATGATTGTCAGGCCGGACTATATTCGGGCAATTACGCCCTTTATTGATCAGCCTTTGGTGAAAATTCTTGCAGGAGTACGTCGATGTGGTAAATCAACGATTTTTGAAATGATTGTGGATGAGCTTCTGAGTCGGGGAATTCCCAAGGATCATATTATACAGAAACGGTACACAGAAATGGACATTCCGGCAGATATTTCCGCGAAAGATATGTATGAGGAATTGCGGAACGATATTCAGGGAAAGGGCCGCTGCTACCTGCTGTTAGATGAAATACAGGAGGTGAAAGGCTGGGAGCGGTGTGTAAACAGTCTTCTGGAAGGCCAGAATGTGGATATTTATGTGACGGGCTCCAATTCAAAACTCATGTCCAGCGAATTGTCAACGTATTTAACCGGGCGTTTTGTGTCCATCCCTGTCTATACACTGTCCTTTAAAGAGTATTTGGAATTCAAAAAGCAGGATTCCTGCTCTGAGAAAGAACTGCTGGAGGAATATATCCGTTTTGGAGGTTTTCCGATTGTTGCATTGGGAAATTATGACGAACAAAGTGCTTATCAGATTGTGAATGGTATTTATCATACGGTTATTTCCAGAGATATTGTAAAGCGTCATCGGATTAATCGTCAGGATTTGTTTGACCGTGTTGTGAAGTATATTGTTGAAAATATGGGGAAGACCTTTTCCGCCAGTTCGATTGCCAGGTTTTTGAGGAGCGAACATCGAACTGTGTCGACAGAATCGATTTACAATTATCTGCGCTGGCTGGAGCAGGCATTTATTGTCTATCCTTGCCATCGTTATGATATTCAGGGAAAAAGTATACTAAAGACGCAGGAGAAATACTATCTTGCGGATGTGACTTTAAAATATTGTCTTTTGGGTTATAATCGGAAGATGTTGGATGGCGCGTTGGAGAATATTGTATTTTTGGAGATGAAGCGCCGGGGATACGACGTTTATATCGGAAAAAACGCATCCAGGGAAATTGATTTTATCGGTGTCCGCCGGAATGAGAAGGTTTATGTTCAGGTTTGTGTGCAGCTGCCCGAAAACTCGGATCGGGAAATTGGAAATTTAATGGAGATTCCGGACCACTATCCGAAATATGTTGTGACAACAAACGGCATGGATGTGGGTATCGACAACGGTATTCGCATCGTGCATTTGGTTGATTTCCTGTTGTCAGAGAGCTGGTAAGCAGTAAAATAAGGAAATGGAGCCGGGAGAAATGCTCTCGACACCATTTCCTTTCCTTATACTGATAGTAATGGGGATAGGTGGCTGGAGACAATGAGCTGGAGACAATGAGATAAAAGGGTAAGCACGACACTCTGAAAAAGAAGTAAGGGGCGCATTGTACAGAGGATGTCCCCGGGGAATGAATACCGCATCGGGAGAAACGAAAATCTTTTTCCACCCGCTGATTTTGTTGTTGAGATACGGAGTTTCTCCGGACCAGGTGATGATCAGATCCACCAGATTTTCTTCCAGAGAGCGAGGGAGTTCATGCATATCCCGTCGTTCCCATTCGATATTCCGGATACATTCCTCCGGAAGTTTGTCTTCCAGTTTCATGGTCACATAGTCGGCGCAGAATCTGGTGGTTTCCAGTACTCCGATGCGGATGTGCGCGGAAAGCTGTTCCTGCACATCAAAAGCCCTGGTAATGGTTTCTATCAGATCCTGAGACAGATTTTTCCAGCCTTTTTCCAGTTCCCTGCCGGCCGGAGTCAGTTCCAGCCGATGGTATTTACGGATAAAAAGAGGAATCCCCAGCAGATTTTCCAAATTTTTTATGGTTTTGCTGACCATGGAAGGGGTAAAGTTATACTCCTCTGCCACACGGGAATAATTCTGGTACTGGCAGCACTTCAGAAAAATCTGTATCTGCTGAAGGGAGATGTTCATAATATTTCGGTACTTCATAGTCGGTCTCCTTCAAAAAGGGAATGCTGCATCAGCAGGATTCCCGTTCCACCAGATAGCAGGGCAGTTTGATTTTCATGGCGCAGCTGTTTCCCGGATTCTTGAACTGATGCAGAATCTGGGCGCCGTAATGCCCCATCTCATAGGTGGGTGCGTGGACGGTGGTGAGAGGGGGAGAGGTGAAGCTGGTGATGGACAGATCATCAAACCCGACCAGGGCGATATCCTGCGGGACGCGGTATCCTTGTTCTGTCAGGGCCTTCAGCGCGCCGATGGCGATCAGATCGCTGGCGGCAAAAACGGCGTCCGGCAAAGAGCCTTTTTCGATCAGTGTGTTCATCATACGATAACCGGAGTCGCTGCTGAAAGATTCTTCCAGCAGATAAGGTTCATATTCCAGCCCCATTTTCCTGCAGAAACCGGTAAAAATATCCGGCCGCTCATCTGGGAAAAGCTGATTATTTCCCAGGTATTCCCTCCCGCTTAAAAAACCGATTTTCCGATGTCCCTTTTCGTAGAGATAGGAAAGTACCAGGGTGACAGCCTGGTCAAAATCCAGCGTGATGGTGGTGACATCCGTATCCGCCACCGGCATATCCAGAAACAAAATCCGATCCGTGATATTTCTCAGCATGGCAATTTCTTCCGGACAGAATTTTCCGATGCAGATCAGGCCGTCCACATCTTTTAACAGATCTTCATAGCCCACATCGGCTTTGTAGGTGCGAATCACATGAATCCCCCGGTTTTTACAGTAATCCTCGATTCCCTGGCGGATCGTCAGATAATAAGAATCGTTAATTTCTTCCTGAGCGGAAAACCACTGAACGATGCCCATCGTAAACTGAGAACGGGGCGGGCGGTTTTTCTTCACATAATGCATTTCCCGCGCGGTATCCAGAACCTTCTGACGGGTTTCCGGCGTCACATTCAGCGTCATATCCTGATTCAGGATCCGGGATACGGTGGCGGGAGAAACCTGAGCAGCCCGGGCAATATCTTTTATGGTTGCCATAGATAGCCTCCGTTTAGTAAATATATTTTCCTTCGATTCATTATATCAGTAAATGGCGGAAAATGAAAGATATGCAGGAAAAGGACAGACAGGTTTGTGAGATTGCAACAAAAAACAAGCGCTTTTTTTGGCACCCTTTTTAGTAAAATAGTGTTGAATATTTAGTAAAATAGTAATATAATTTACTTAAAAGGAGGTATCGATACGTGAAAGAGGTAAAAGTTTTAGCACAGGAATTTATGGATGGGGTGCATGACAAAGCGCTTCGGGAAATCTATCTGGATGAAGAGCAGATTCCCAGACAGCGAAGCCGTTATGCGAAGGCGCTGCAGCAGTATGAAGCATTATACGGACCGGGGGAAGCGGCTGTTTACAGTGCTCCGGGAAGAAGCGAAGTTGCTGGCAATCACACGGATCATCAGCACGGAAGAGTATTGGCGACGTCTGTGAATCTGGATGCCGTGGCAGTAGCGGGATACAGTCAGGAAGACTGTATCACGGTTGTGTCAGAAGGGTATCCAAAGGAACAGATTGATCCTGCGGATCTGGAGAAAAAAACGGAGGAGGAAGGTACCTCCAGAGGATTGATCCGCGGCGTTTTAAAAGGCCTGACAGACAGGGGCTATCAGATCGGCGCCTGTAATATCTATGTGACCAGCGATGTGCTGAACGGCGCGGGATTGTCCTCTTCGGCAGCTTTTGAATCGATCCTGGGAACGGTCTTTTCCGGTCTGTTTAATGACATGAAGGTTTCATCCGTGGAAACGGCCATGATCGGTCAGTATGCGGAAAATGTTTATTTCGGAAAACCCTGCGGGCTGATGGATCAGATGGCGTGTTCCGTAGGCGGTCTGATTTATATCGATTTTCAGGATCCGGCCCATCCGGTGGTGGAACAGGTGGATATGGGAACAGAAGATTACAGCCTGTGTATCGTGGATACGAAGGGATCTCACGCGGATCTGACGGAAGATTACGCCATGATTCCGCTGGAAATGAAAAGTGTGGCCAGGGTATTTGGAAAAGAGGTGCTGCGCGATGTGGACAAAGAAGAATTTATCCGCAATATTCCTTTTCTCAGAGAAAAACTGGGCGACCGCTGCGTGCTGCGTGCAATGCATTTCTTCAATGAAAACGAGAGAGTAAAAGAGCAAACGGAGGCTCTGGGAAGATCGGATTTTGCAGGCTTTCTGGAACTGGTGAAGGCATCCGGAGATTCTTCTTTCAAATATCTTCAAAACATATATACCAACCATGATGTGCAGCATCAGAGTATGTCCATAGCATTGGCGCTCAGTGAGGAAATCCTGAGAGAAAACGGAGTCTGCCGTGTCCACGGCGGCGGTTTTGCGGGGACGATCCAGGCTTTCGTGCAAAATAGTTTTGTAAAAGAATATAAAGAAAGAATAGAATTGGTATTTGGCGAAGGGGCATGCCATGTTCTGAAAATCAGAACCTACGGCGGCATTCAGGTGATGTAAGGAGAGAATGGGATTATGGTAAATGAGGCGATTAAAAAACTGATTACTTACGGGCTGGAGCATCAGATGATCGAAGAAGGAGATGTGGACTTTGTCCGCAATCAGATTCTGGAAGCCCTGGAGCTGGATGAGTATGAGGAACCGGAGGAGACTTACAGTCAGGTGGAACTGGCTCCTGTATTGAATGAACTGCTGGATGATGCGGCCAGCCGCGGCGTGATGGAGCAGGATACCGTGACGTACCGGGATCTTCTGGATACAAAGGTGATGGGGAAAATGGTTCCCTGGCCGTCACAGGTGAATCGGACTTTCTGGGAATTATATAAAGAGTCTCCCAAGAAGGCCACAGACTATTTCTATCAGCTCAGTCAGGACAGCAATTATATCCGCAGGGACAGAATCGCCCGCGATGAAAAATGGGAGGCGCAGACCGCATATGGCGATATGGAAATCACCATCAATCTGTCCAAACCGGAAAAAGATCCCCGGGATATTGCAGCGGCCCGCAATGCGGCTTCCAGCAGTTATCCCAAATGTCTGCTCTGTAAAGAAAATGAAGGATATGCAGGCAGAGTGAACCATCCGGCCAGACAGAATCACAGGATTATTGCGCTTACCCTCCAGGGGGAGGAGTGGGGACTGCAGTATTCTCCTTACGTGTATTATAATGAACACTGTATCGTGCTGAATAAAAAACATATTCCCATGAAGATTAACGGAACTACTTTCCGAAGGCTGTTGGAGTTTGCTGGAAAATTCCCGCACTATTTTCTGGGATCCAACGCCGATCTTCCGATCGTGGGCGGTTCCATCTTAAGCCATGATCATTTCCAGGGCGGATGCCATGAGTTTGCCATGGCCAAAGCAGGGGTGGAGAAGCAGTATACCATCAGCGGTTACGAGGATGTGAAAGTTGGACGTGTAAAATGGCCCATGACTGTTCTGCGGCTGGAGGGTGAAAATGCAGAACGTCTGGCAGAACTGGCGGAGCACATTTTGGACACCTGGAGAAATTACACGGATGAAAAAGCGGTGATCTACGCCTATACAGACGAGGAACCCCATAATACCATCACACCCATTGCCAGGATGCGTGATGGGAAATATGAACTGGATCTGGTGCTGCGAAATAACTTGACGACGAAAGAGCATCCGCTGGGGCTTTATCATCCCCATGAAAAGCTTCATCATATCAAAAAGGAAAATATCGGGCTGATCGAGGTTATGGGTCTGGCAGTACTGCCGGCGCGTCTGAAAAAAGAATTAAACGATCTGGCGGCAGCGATTTTGAATCATGAAGCAATCGAAGATAATGAGGAATTGAAAAAACATAGCGATTGGGTGAAGGAATTTCTTCCTTCTTATGATATAATAACAGAGGATAACATAATGCCGATCCTGCGCAAAGAAGTGGGCAAGGTCTTTGAAAAGGTTTTGGAGGATGCGGGCGTGTTCAAGAGAACGCAGGAAGGCAAGGAGGCCTTTGAACGGTTTATCGCCGCATTGTAAACAGAAAAGAGGGAAGTTATGGCAGGAATTACAATTGTTCCATTTGGAGAGACGGAAAAGGGGGAACAGACGGCGCTTTATACCATTGTGAATGCAAAGGGCGCCAGCGCAACCATATGCAGTTATGGGGGAGCGATCGTATCTCTGAAGGTACCCGACCGGGAAGGAAAGCTGACAGATGTGGTGCTGGGATACGACCAGCTGAAGGATTACGAACAGGGGAAATCTTATTTTGGCGCGCTGGTGGGCCGGTGCGGCAACCGGATCGCAGGCGGGAAGGTGACCATCGCCGGGAAACAATATCAGCTGGCATTAAATAACGGTTCCAATCATCTTCATGGAGGCCCCTGTGGTTTTTACCGAAAGGTCTGGGAGGTTCACCCGGAAGGAAATACACTGAAGCTGCATCTTTTCAGTCCGGATCTGGATGAACAGTATCCGGGTAATCTCGATGTGAATGTGTATTATACCTTTGATGATGAAAATCGTCTGAGCATTACGTATCACGCCGTCAGTGATCAGGATACGATCTGTAATCTGACCAATCACGTGTATTTTAATCTGTCCGGTCACGACAGTCAGGATCTGATGGAACAGAAAATGCAGATACACGGCAATGAATTTCTGCCGGTGGACGAGACGCAGATTCCCACAGGCGAACTGCGTTCGGTGACGGGAACGCCCTTTGACTTTCGTGTTCCTAAACCAATCGGACAGGGGATAGGGGCGGACGATGAGCAGCTGGCGATCGGAGAGGGATATGATCATAACTATGTTTTGAACCACCAGAAAAGTGAGACGATCTGGGAAGCGGCCGCCGCTTACAGTGAACGGAGCGGTATTTCCCTCGTATGCAGAACGGATCAGCCGGGGATGCAGTTTTATACAGGAAATCATCTGGGGCCGCAGACGGGGAAAGGCGGGGTATCCTACGGGTTCCGGCAGGGATTCTGTCTGGAAACCCAGGCTTTTCCCGATGCGGTTCATCATGAAAACTTTCCGGGTATTTGGCTGAAATCAGGAGAAGAATACTGCCATCGGACGATCTACGAGTTTGGAGTGGGAGAGCCGTTTTGATGACATAATTCCTCAAAAAACGTTACGAAATTGTTACGCGAAAATTACAAAAGGTAAAAAAAGTATTGATTTCTTCCTGCGGTCGTGCTATGATAGAGGGCAGAAAGTGAAAATATTACGAAAAAATTACGAAGGAAAAACAAAACCATAACGAGCGACAGGGAGAGATTTTAACATGAAAAAAAGAATGGTATGCCTGCTGCTGGGACTTGTTTTGACCATTTCTCAGGTAGTAACTGTATTGGCGACAACAGAAGACGAGTTAAGACAGCAGAAAAGCCAGGCGGAAAGTCAGTTGAGCGAAACCAATGCTGTGATTGACGATCTGTCCGAAAGACAGAGCGAGATTCAGGCGGAAATCAGCTCTATGGATGCGGAAATGGTGGATTTGATGATTCAGATTGATGCGGCCAAGAGCGACATCGAAACGACTGAGGGACAGATTACCGAAACAAAAGAAAATATCACTTCCAAGGAAGCAGAGATTGAACAGACGAAAGCGGATCTGAAGGAAGCGGAAGATACCCGTGACAAACAGTATGAGGATATGAAAAAGCGTATCCAGTACATATATGAAAACGGCGGGGAAAGCGCCTGGTTCCAGATGCTTTTTGACTCCGAGGATTTTTCCAAAGTACTGACCCGTGCGGATTACGTACAGGATCTGCAGGATTATGACCGGGCTCAGCTGGAAGCTTATGTCCAGGTGGTAAAGGAAGTAAAAGAACTGAAAGCTTCACTGGAGTCCCAGAAAAAAGAACTGGAAGAGCAAAAGGCAGCTCTGGAAGAGCAGAAAGCTTCACTGGAGTCCCAGAAAGCAGACCTGGAAGTGCAGCAGTCTGACCTGCAGGATCAGATCGATGCCAAGAAAGCAGCCAGCGACGATTACGAAAATCAGATTGCCACAGCCCGTCAGCAGGCGGAAGAGATCAGTAATCTGATCGCGGAGCAGGAGGCAGAGCTGAATCGTCTGGCAGAAGAGCGCAGACGCGCAGAGGAAGAAGCAGCCCGTCGGGCAGCGGAAGAAGAAGCGGCTAGACAGGCGGCAGCAGAGGAAGCAGCCCGTCAGCAGGCAGCAGAGGAAGCCCGTGCGGAAGAAGCGGCTCAGGAAGAGGCTTCTGATGATGCGGAATACACAGAGAACGATTCTGACAGCGGCAGCAGCGATGAGGAATACTACGAGGAATCTTATGAAGAAGAGTCCTACGAAGAAGAGTCTTACGAGGAAGAATCCTCTGATGACAGTTATTATGAGGAAAGTTATGAGGAGGAAGACACCAGCTATTCCGGCGGCGGCTCCTCAGGAAGTTCTATTGTAGCCTATGCGGATCAGTTTGTGGGCAACCCGTATGTATGGGGAGGAAATTCCCTGACGAACGGTATTGACTGTTCCCACTTTGTATACCAGGTTCTGAAGAACTGCGGCGTATACAGCGGCGGATATACCACATCTTCCGGATGGAGATCACTGGGATCTCCGGTAGGCAGTCTGTCGGAGGCACAGGCCGGTGATGTAATCTGCTATTCCGGTCATGTGGCAATCTATGACGGATACGGCGGAATTGTAGAAGCGAAGGGAAGCGCGTGGGGTATTACCCATGACAGAAGCGCAGATTGCAAAACGATTCTGGCGATCAGAAGATTTACATAATTTAACCTGTAGGAAAAGAATGAGTCTATGGTCAGGCAAAACTGGCGATGGGCTCATTTTTTTCAGTATGGTTGCATTTTAGTGGGAAAAAAGGTATACTGAGAAACCGAAGAAGAAATGGGAGGCAAGAGGATGAAATCATGGAGAGATAATGTAAGACGGGTGGTGCCCTACGTTCCGGGGGAACAGCCCAATGACCCGGATATGATAAAATTAAACACCAATGAAAATCCCTATCCGCCGTCGCCGAAGGTGGAAGAGGCCATTCGAAATCTGGACTGCGATGCTTTACGGCTGTATCCGGATCCCACAGCTCATAAACTGGTATCTGCTATCGCCGATTACCATGACCTGAAAGAAAGCCAGGTGTTTGTGGGAGTGGGGTCAGATGATGTGCTGGCGATGGCGTTTATGACGTTCTTCAATGGGGACAGACCGATTCTGTTTCCCGATATCACCTATTCTTTTTATGATGTGTGGGCGGATCTTCTGCGCATCCCTTATGTGAAAGTCCCGCTGAACCAGGAGCTGGAAATTTCCTGTGCGGATTATAAACAGGAAAACGGAGGAGTGATTTTTCCCAATCCCAATGCCCCCACAGGTACGGCGCTGACCCTGGAGGAGATTCGTTTTATCCTGGAGCATAACAGGGAAACAACGGTGATCGTGGATGAGGCATATGTGGATTTTGGAGCGGATACGGCTCTGCCTTTGCTGAAAGAGTATGATAATCTGCTGGTGGTGCGGACCTTTTCCAAATCCCGTTCCATGGCCGGGATGCGGATCGGTTATGCCTGCGGAAGCGAGGAGATGATCCGCTGTCTCAACGACGTGAAATATTCTTTTAATTCCTATACCATGGATATGACGGTTCTGGAAGCCGGCGCGGCATCCATTGCGGATGAAGTTTATTTCCAGGAGACGATCTGCAAAGTACAGGAAACCAGGCAATGGACACAGGAGCAGCTGCGCCGTCTGGGGTTCACACTGAAAGATTCCAGCGCCAATTTTGTGTTTGCCAGTCATGGGGAATGCCCCGCCCGGGAACTGTTTGAAGCGCTGAGGCAGAACCATATCTATGTCCGTTATTTTGATAAACCCAGGATTGACAACTATCTGCGAATCACCATCGGCACGCAAAAGGAGATGGAAAAGCTGGTGGATTTTCTGGAAACATATCTGAAAAAAAGAAAAGAAAGGTAATATCTGAAAAAGGCTGATTTCTGAAAAAACAGGAAGTCAGCCTTTTTTCGAGAAAAATAAATATACAGAAAATTTTAAAAAATATAAATAATACACAATTAATTATGACTAAAGAAAAACATTATAAAAAAATAAAAATAATTTTTAAAAAATGTATTGACAAATAAATGGGGATCTGCTATTATAATTACATCAAAACAAAACAACTTCATTATTTCTTACTTGATAAAGAAATATGAAAAAAGGAGGTTGGTCCATTGGACACTTTAAATCATAACCATCAATATGAAAGTGGTATGGCTTAGCAGTTCCCGGCGAGAAGACCTTTTACATATGAGTTATATAAATCCCTTGATTGTAAGATCTCAGAGGAAAAAGTAAAAAGGTATATATCAAGCAAGTCTTCATATTGAACATATACCACAAAACATAATTCAAAGATTATCATATGTGAAGAAATATAATAATCAGATTTTGAATTATGATTCGTCAAAAGAAAAATAAAAGTGCTACCTGGATTACAGATTTTCAATCTAAAATCAGTGAACAGCAAAGATCGGAAGTCGGAAGATAGAAGTAAAGGACAGAATCGGAAGAAGAAGTAGTAAGGGATAGATATAGTATTAAAGATGAAGTAGAGAGATTTGAGACGAGAAATCAGTTTCTGAAAAATCAATAAACTGTAATCAAATTCCTGAAGTAGTATTCAGATGATAGAAGTGAGAAACGGAAATCGAAAGAAAGAAGAAATAATTCCTGAAGAGAATTGATTATCGTAAAAGAAGCGCATTTTAAAGTATCAATTGATGAAATATATTAAATGTCAATTTAATATAAAAAAGGATATAGTAACTTCTAAGTAAGAAAAACTTACGAGCAGGGAATAAGAATTAAAATTTATATAGATAATTGAATATGGAACCAAGAGTTGTTTCGTAACAAGTTGATCTGATTATAAATTTTAAGAGAAGGTAGAAAATTGAATAACGCAGAATTTTAGAGCAACCGTTATATCGAATGTTAATAGATATAGCGGTTGCTTGTTTCTGCGTTTTTATTATATAATAGGCGTATGAAAGACTGGATTGTTTTTGAAGATAAAAAAATTTTAGTTGTCCATAAACCTGCCGGACTGGCTGTGCAGAATCGTTCCTTTGGACGGCCGGATCTGGAAAGTATGCTGAAAAATTATCTGAAAGAAGAGGAAACAGGAGCCAAAAACCGGATCCCATATCTGGGAATCGTTCACCGTCTGGATCAGCCGGTGGAAGGGCTGCTGGTCTTTGCCAAGGATAAGGCGGCGGCTGCAGATCTGAGCAGGCAGATTACAAATGGGCAGATGGAAAAGCGTTATCTGGCGATCGTCTGTGGGAAACTAAAAACCAGGGAAGAGGTATTTCTCAGAGACTGGATGGTGCGGGATGGAAAAACTCATATGGCGCGGATTGCAGACCGGGGGGAGAAAGGCGCCAAAGAGGCCAGGTTGAGTTACCGTCTTTTAAAACAATGGGATCAGGAAGCGCTGGTGGAGATTTGCCTGGATACCGGCAGGTTTCATCAGATCCGGCTGCAGATGGCTCATGCTGGTCTGCCTCTGGCAGGGGATCGGAAATACAATCCGGACGGGGGAGGAGATTCTCTGGCATTGTGCGCTTACGCGCTGGCTTTTCACTATCCTGGGGATCAAAAACGAATGGTTTTTGAGCTGCCCAAGTCGAAATTGAAAAGATTTTACCGGGAATAGAAAGGAGAATATATTCCATGTGGAAAAAATACCTGAGTCTTCTGATGGCGGGGATGCTGCTGGCGACCTTGTGCGGATGTGCGAAAAAGCAGGAAAGTTCAGAAAAAGACAACACAGAATCGGCAGAAGAGGCGGAGGAAATCCAGGAAGAAGAGGAAGAAACGGATGAGGGGCAGACAGAAAATGATCAGACGGATGAGATAGAGATTGAACTGCCCCAGGAAAGCCAGTTGGCCATAGATTACACTTTAGCGGAGGGCCTTGAGCTGCCTCCGAAAACCAGGATTGCAGTGGTGGCCAAAACCACGAAGGGAAATTACTGGAAAGCGATTCGCACGGGAATGGAGATGGCGGTGGAGGATCTGAATGAGGCAGCGGGACTGGAAGGGAATGAAAAAGTCACCATGACCTTTGAAGGGCCGGATCAGGAGGACGATGCCGAGCAGCAGATCAATATCGTGGACGCCGTACTGGCAGAAAATCCCCAGGTTCTCTGTCTGGCGGCAATCGATGTGGAATCCTGCAGCGCCCAGCTGGAGAATGCCCAGGAGAATGGGATCCCGGTGATCGGGTTTGACTCCGGCGTTTCTTCGAAGGAGATGATGGATACCATCTGCAAGACAGACAACTATGGAGCCGGCGCTGAGGCCGCCAGACGTCTGGCGGCGGCAGTGGGAGATTTCGGGGAGATCCTGATCGTGTCTTCCCAGCAGAATACGGAATCTTTGACAGATCGTGTGCTTGGTTTTGAGAGCGAGATTACTAACGCGCATAAGACCGTCACGATAGTGGATACCGTCTATGGGGATGATCCGGAGGATGACAGAAGTCTGGAAGAAAGGATAAGAGAAATTCTGGAGAATCATCCCAATCTGAAAGGATGTTTTGTGACGGATGAGAATGCGGCGGCGGAAGTGCTGGATATTTTAAAAAATCCGGAGTATCAGGATATGAAACTGGCCGGTTTCGATGCCAGTGAAAAGCAGTTAAAAGCGGTCCGTGAGGGACGCGAGGTGGGGATTATATGTCAGAATCCTTATGGTATGGGGTATGCGACGGTAATTTCCGCAGCCAGGGCCATCCTGACTCTGGACAACGATGAGATGATCAATGCCGGTTATCAGTGGATTGATCAGGGAAACATAGATTTGGAAGAAAATCAGAAATATCTTTATGAGTGAGGATGGGCATGGCCGGAACGATCAGACAGATAGCGCAGCTGGCCGGCGTATCAAGAGGTACGGTCGACCGGGCGCTGAATCGCCGGGGGCGCATCAGTCCGGAAGTGGCTGAGCGAATCTGGAAAATCGCCGAGGAGCTGGATTATCATCCAGGGCAGAAAAGAAGGGTATCAGAGGAGAGTAAAACGCAGGAAATCAGGATCGGTGTGATCACACAGATGGCGGAATCGTCGTTTATGATTCAGATTCATCAGGGCATCCGGGACATCGAGAGAGAACTGAAGGAACGGGGCGTGGCGCTTTGCGTGCGGGATCTTATTTCGGTAAATGAGGAAGAGCAGCTGAAAGCCATTGAGGAACTGGATCAGAAGAATATCGCGGCTCTGGCTATTATGCCCGTGGAAAGCGAAGGGGTCAGAAGAAGACTAAACCGCTTGACGGAGGAGCGGAATATACCGGTTGTAACTTTTAACTCGGATATTGTGGGCACAGGCCGCAGCTGCTTCGTGGGACTGGATAACCGCAAGAGCGGCAGCACGGCTGCAGGCCTGATGGGGATGCTGACCCGCGGCGCCGGAAAAATTCTGATCATCACCGGATCTTTTACCAACAGTGTAAACGGTCTGCGAGTGGAAGGTTTTGTGGACGAGGTAAAACGTTCCTTTCCGGGGATGGAACTGTTGGGGGTACAGAGCAGTTCCGGAGATTCCAAAGAGGTGGAGCAGATTATCGTCAGCACCATGGAGAGGGAGCCGGATCTGGCCGGAATTTTTGTCGCCTGCATGGGGCAGAGCGGAGTCAGCGCGGCTTTTGACAGGATGAAACCGGGGAAGAGGCCCTATGTTATCGTTTATGATCTGACTTTGGAAAATGTGGAAGCGCTGAAAAAGGGCTATTTTGATTTTGTCCTGGATCAGGAGGGTTATATGCAGGGATACCGGGCGGTCCGGCGGCTGTATGAGTACCTGATCCGGCGGCGGGAGCTGCAGCCGGAAATGATGTTTACGGATATCAAAATTATCACCAGATATAATCTTCCGTAACTGGAAAAAGACCTTTGAGGTTTGATGGATGAAAGATTTTCGCGTGCCTGCGTGCCAAATGCGTGCCGGATTTTTTGTGCAACAGTACCAAGTTGGGTTCTGTTTTTTGGTAATTACATAAAATAAGGCAATACCAACAAAAAATGCTTGCGCAGACGGCTGTCAGGTGTTAGAATAAATGCATAAAAGGTAACGGGCGTGCGTGACAAAAAGGCACGCAACAGACGGCCAAAAGCCGTTGCAAAGAATAGGAGGATACATAACAATGGCAAACACAACCAGAATGACAGTTGCTCAGGCGATTGTAAAATTTCTTGACAATCAGTATGTGAGCCAGGATGGTCAGGAAACAAAATTTGTGGAAGGTTTCTTTACGATCTTTGGCCATGGTATTGCAGTAGGCCTGGGCGAGGCGCTGGATACCAATCCGGGTCAGCTGAGAGTTATGCAGGGAAGAAACGAGCAGGGTATGTGCCACGTTGCTACTGCATTTGCAAAACAGAATAACAGAAAGAAAATCATTGCCTGTGCGTCATCCGTAGGACCGGGAGCAGCCAACATGGTTACCGCCTGCGCAACCGCTACAGTTAACAATATTCCGCTGCTGGTATTCCCGGCAGATACTTTCGCTTCCAGACAGCCGGATCCGGTTCTGCAGCAGCTGGAACAGAGCGACAGCCTTGCTGTTACCACCAATGATGCCTTCAAACCGGTGACCAAGTACTGGGATCGTATTACCCGTCCGGAGCACATCATGACAGCGCTGATCAACGCGATGCGTGTGCTGACAGATCCGGCTGAGACAGGAGCCGTGGCTATCGGACTCTGCCAGGATGTAGAAGGTGAATCCTATGATTTCCCGGATTATTTCTTCCAGAAGAGAGTTCACAGAATCACAAGACCGGTTGCGGTTGACGAAGAACTGGAAGATGTGGCAGAAGTAATTGCCAATGCAAAGAAACCGCTGGTAATCGTAGGCGGCGGTGTGAAATATTCTCTGGCAGGCGAAACGGTAGAAAAATTCTGCGAAGAGTTCAAAATTCCCTTTGGCGAGAGCCAGGCAGGAAAGAGCGCCTGCAAATCCAGCCATCCCTATTGCCTGGGCGGTATCGGCGTAACCGGTACGCTGGCATCCAACGTGATTGCAAGAGACGCTGACGTTGTAATCGCTATCGGAAGCAGACTTTCCGACTTTACCACCAGTTCCAAATGGCTGTTCAAGAATGAGAACGTTAAATTCGTTACTATCAACAACAACAAATACCATGCATACAAGATGGATGCGGTAAAAGCTGTGGGTGATGCGAAAGTAACCATCGAAGCTCTCTCTGAAAAACTGAGAGCGAGAAATTATGTTTCTTCTTACAGCGGAGAAATCGAAGAAGTTAAGAAACAGTGGGATGAAGAGATGAAACGTCTTGCTTCCATCGAATACACTGGCGATGATTTCGAGCCGATCATCAAAGACAGAGATCCGCGTACGATTCCGGAGTTCGTTAAGATGACAGGCGGTCTGATCACACAGACAGCGGCTCTGGCGGCCATCCGTGAGGTGATCGATAAGGATGCCAACTATATCACGGCAGGCGGAAGCCTTCCCAGCTGTTCCCAGAGAATGTGGACGACAGACAAACGCGGCGGATACCATGCTGAGTATGGATACTCCTGTATGGGATACGAAGTGGCCGCTTCTCTCGGCGTTAAGATGGCAGATCCTGACAATGAAGTATATGCTGTTGTGGGCGATGCAAGTTTCCAGATGCTGCACAGTGAAATCATGACTATCATGCAGGAGCAGAAGAAAGTAAACATTCTGGTATTTGATAACTGCGGATTCGGCTGTATCAACAACCTGCAGATGACACACGGTATCGGAAGTATCGCAACAGAGTTCCGTTACAGCGATGGAAAGAAACCGACCGGCAATCTGATCCCGGTTGACTATGCGAAGATCGCAGAAGGTTACGGACTGAAATCCTATACCTGTAAGACAATTGCAGAATTGAAAGCGGCTCTTGAAGATGCCAAGAAACAGACAGTAGCCTGCCTGTTCGACCTGAAGGTTATTCCGAAGACCATGACAGACGGATATGAGTCCTGGTGGGATGTGGGAATCGCCACGACTTCCGAGAAGGAAAGCGTTCGCAAAGCCTGGGAGGAAGTAAAAGAAGGAAGAGCAATCGCAAGAAAATATTAATTTTTAAGTTCAGTGGAAGGCGTAAGTCTTCCACTGAATTTGTTTACCGCGCTTTTAGATGACAGGAGGCAAAAAGAGAATGGGAAAAGTTTTTGGATATCCCAAGTGGAGTGAAGACGGGGAGCAGATCGTCGCCGAATATCAGGGCGACTACGAACACATGATGATGGACATCCGCCTGTTCCGCATGAAAACAGGAGATGTAAAATGCTTTAAAAAACCGGAAGAAGAGACGGCGATTCTGCTTCTGCAGGGAAAACTGACATTTTGCTGGGCGGGACAGAAAAAGCAGGTGTCCAGGAAAGACGTGTGGACAGAAGGGCTGTGGTGCCTGCATGTGTGCAGGGATACGGAAGTTTCCATACAGGCGGATTCCGATGATGTGGAAATTCTGGTACAGTCTACGCATAATAATCGCGATTTTCCGGCAAAACTTTACGGGCCGGAAGATATTCCCTGGGAGGAACGCTGCCATGGGAAATACGGAGATACGGCGAAGCGGAAAGTTACCACGATTTTTGATTATGAGACGGCGCCCTACTCCAACATGGTGCTGGGAGAAATCATGAACGATCCTGGAAACTGGTGCGGGTATCTGCCGCATAGCCATCCCCAGCCGGAGCTTTACTACTTCAAGTTTGAGCGGCCGGAAGGATTCGGCGCCAGCTTTGTGGGAGAGGATGTTTATTACATCAAAGACGGAAGCTTCAGCGCTATTCCCGGCGGAAAGACGCATCCGCAGTCGGCTGCGCCGGGATATCGCATGTATATCATCTGGATGATCCGGCATTTTGATGACAATCCCTGGACGGTGGGAACGTATGACGAACGTTTTACCTGGCTGGATGAAGTATAAGAAAAAATGATTGATTTGCAGGAGTGATGGAATGGCAGTAACATTGCAGCAGATAGCGGAAAAAGCGGGAGTTTCCAGGGGAACGGTGGACAGAGCGCTGAATAACCGGGGGAGAATCCGGCCGGAAGTGGCGGAGAAAATCCGCAAAATCGCACAGGAAATGGGCTATCGTCCCAACAGGGCGGGGAAAGCGCTGGCTCTTACCAACCGCTCTTTTCGAATCGGCGTGATTCTGCAGGAGACAGAGACGCCTTTTATGAAGGAGATGCTCCGTGGAATCGCGAAGGCGAAGGAAGAAGTGGAGCATCTGGGCGGGGAAGTGATTCTGAAGGAAATCCGCGGAATCAATACGAAGGCGGTTCTGGCGGCG
>HHCFR05603__coassemble_941_pt1 | contig 17725 bp, 23 predicted proteins | sample HHCFR05603__metabat2_high_PE_015 | metagenome-assembled genome bin HHCFR05603
GCTTTTGGGCAAAAAGAAAAGCCGCAGACTTTTTTCAAAATCTGCGGCTTGGCCGGGGAAACAGAAAAGGGCGCTGTCATACTTGACAACACCCTGTTTCTGCCTGATTATTCAGTTGTTTTGACCTGCCCCGTTTTCCGCTGCCCTAAAAAACATTGATTTTACTGGTTTTTTTCATGTTTTCTTATGGCAACGCTCTTTTTTGGGGAACGGATTTTTTTAATCCTCTCTGCGGTTGGCAAGCAGGATCAGACGCAGCAGCTGCAAAATGGCAGCGGCAGCGCTGGCCACATAGGTAAGGGCAGCAGCGGAAAGTACCTTCCTGGTCATGGAAAGTTCTTCTGACTGCAGCATGCCGGTTTCGCTTAAAATGCGCAGCGCCCGGCCGGAAGCATTGAACTCCACTGGCAGCGTAACGATCTGAAAGAGCACTGCCAGCGAGAAAGCCAGGATGCCGATGTTGATAAACAGCTGGGAACTCTGGTTGTTAAAAAGAAATCCCAGGATGATCAGCGGCCAGGCAATGGTGGAGCCGAAATTGGCAAGAGGCACCAGAGCGCTTCGAAAACTTAAGGGGGCGTATCCCCGGGCGTGCTGGATGGCATGGCCGCACTCATGGGCGGCAACGCCGACGGCAGCCACGGAGGGAGAGCCGTAAGTGGTATCCGACAGGCGCAATACCTTGGAGCGGGGATCATAGTGATCGGTCAGATTCCCGGCTACATGCTCCACCCGGACATCCTGGATGCCGGAATAGTAAAGGATACGCTCAGCCGCTTCACGGCCGGTGAGGCCGGAGGCGCTTCGTACCCGCTGATACCGGGAATAAGTGGAACGTACTTTTGCTGAAGCCAGCAGACATAGGATCGCTCCGATGATAATCAAGATATAGGTTGAATCAAAATAAAATGGATACAGCATAGGATCATCTCTCTTCCTTTCTGTTATTTGCTGAAGCTTTTTGAACCCTTCGGTATCATTATATACTATCCATTGTGAAAATCACAGCAGTTCATCTTTTTTTCATAATTTTCCAGAATACCGTAAGACCGGACTGCAGCCAGCCCTTGTCATCTGCAGAAAAAGTCAGTAAAATAAAAAGAAAAAGGAGAAAACAGATGACAGTTTTATTTCTGGCATATCCGCCCTGCAGTACCTGCAAAAAGGCGAGGAAGTGGCTTGAGGAACATCAGATTTCTTTTACGGCGCGCCATATCAAAGAAGACAATCCCACGGAAGAGGAACTGAAAGAATGGCATAAAAAAAGCGGCCTGCCTCTGAAGCGGTTTTTCAATACCAGCGGTCTGGTCTATAAAAATCTGTCTTTGAAGGATAAACTTCCCCAGATGGCGGAAGAAGAACAGTATCGGCTCCTTGCCACAGACGGCATGCTGGTGAAGCGGCCGCTGGTGATCGGAACAGATTTTGTGCTGGTCGGTTTTAAAGAAAAAGAGTGGGAAGACCGTCTTATGTAATTACTGTTGCTTTAAGTGAGAGATACGGTACTGCCGTGGGGTGGTGCCGTATTCTTTTTTGAACAGCCGGTGAAAATAGCTGGAATTATCATAGCCAACCCGGGCGATGATTTCCTCCACGGGCATGCTGGTGGCAGTCAGAAGATGCACGGCGTGGATCAGCCGTTTCCGCTGCAGATAGGCGGTGAAAGTATAGGGGGAATATTTTTTCATCAGCCGGCTGATGAAGTAGGCCGGCTGGCCGGTCATTCGGGAATATTCCTCCAGGGTTGCCGTGCTGTAATGTTCATCCATATAGGCCATGGCGTTCATGACGATACTCTGTTCGTAGGATGAAGGCGCGCCCACTGTGACCTTGTAAGTAAGATTAGTCAGTTCCAGAAAGAGGGTGCCGGCGGTGGCCTGCAGGATCAGCTGCGTATTAGGGCGCTGTTTATCCAGTGTCAGGATCATATTCTCCAGCAGATTCTTTGCTTCGGGATGATCCTGAAGATGATAATGCAGATATTCCACCGGCGTTTCACTGCCGTTCATGGCTCCAAGCAAATATCGCCTGAGGATGGTGTCATCCGTCAGCATATCGATGGGATATTGGAGAAATTCTGGAAGAATCTGGAAGTGAACGGCCACATCGTCATAACCGGCGGCCTGGATAGAATGTATGACGCCGGGCTTTAACAGCAGGACGTCGTCGGTCTGCAGAGTGAGATCGGTGTGTCCGTTGATGGTGTGACGGGTGGAGCCGCCGTACATGTAGATGATATCGAGAAAGTTATGGGTGTGATCCGGGAGATCCACAAAACGGGGCTGCAAAAGAAGGCTGATAAACCGGCTGGGGCCGATGACGATATCTTTGTCAACCACCAGAGGCTGATCTTTCCGCGTATAATGAGACAGCACCGGAAGAGGAGAATTTAGTATGGTCTCCTCCTGCGGACGCATTTTTTTCAGTTTTTCCAACAGATCTGTGAGCATATCCGACTCCTTAAGGCTGCCTGATGCCAGGCAGAAAGTCACTCGTTACGAAAATATCATATCACAAGTAGGGTTTTTGTGACAATGTGAGACGGAAAATATGCAAAAAAGGACAAAAAAAGATGGTAAAAACAGCAAAAATAGACTTTTTTTGCGCAATAAGCGTTCTTCCATTTTTGGCACTGGATCGTTATAATATGGATGATAAAAATCGATCGGAAAAATAATAGGAGGATGAATGATGAGATATTCACTTAATTTTCAGAGTCCCCATGATATTATTGATTTCGTAAAAATCGTCGATGAATTTGACTATGATGTGGACCTGATCAGCGGTAAGAAGATCGTAGACGCCAAATCCATCGTGGGTGCGTTGGCTATCAGCAAAGCCGGAGAACTGGATGTGATTGCCCACGCAGAAGAATGCAGTGACTTTTTAAAACAGATACGGCCTTACCTGAACAGGATCAGATGTCATAACCCGTTTAAGCCAACCATACAATTTAAATAATCCTTCCTTATATCCCGCACGGCAGCTGCCGTGCGGGATCCTTTTTTGAAAAGAAATAAATTTCAGCTACTGATCCATGCCGCATTCGGTGGACTTTTGGATCAGACGGTGATCATGGGTGACGCAGTCATAAAAGCGAAATCCCCCGGGGAAGTTATAGGCGTCATATCCATTTCCGGCGAGAATCCGACAGGCGATATAGCTGCGCAGCCCGCTCTGACAGATGACATAGACCGTTTTTCCCTTGGGAAGTTCTGACAGATGTTCTCTTAGTTCATCAACAGGAATGTTGACAAATCCGTCGACATGACCGCAGTCGTATTCGATTCTGGTGCGCACATCCAGCAAAGTAACGCTGCCATCCCTCGGTAAAATATCAATTTCTGGCAGATGGAACTGTTTCAGCGTGCCGTCGGCGATATTTTCAATCATGAAACCGGCCATATTAACCGGATCTTTGGCGGAGGAGTAGGGTGGAGCATATGCCAGATCCAGTTCTTTTAGTTCGGTGGCCTTCAATCCTCCGCGGATGGCCGCGGCGATGACGTCGATGCGTTTGTCCACTCCATCATATCCGATGATCTGAGCGCCAAGCAGACGGAAAGTTTCTTTTTCAAATACCATTTTCATAGTCATCAATCTGCCGCCGGGATAATAGCCGGCGTGGTTCATTGGAGAAAGAATGACGCTGTCTGTGTCCAGGCCGGCTTTGGCAGCGTTCGTTTCGTTGACGCCGGTGGAAGCTGCAGTCAGATCGAAAACTTTGATGATGGAACTTCCCAGAGATCCGGGATACCGGCTGTCCCGGCCGCAAATATTATCAGCAGCGATTCTCCCCTGCCGGTTGGCCGGGCCGGCCAGAGAGATCAACGCGTCCTGACCGGTGACATAGTGTTTCACCTGCACGGCATCACCCACCGCATAAATATCCGGGACGGAGGTTTCCATACGATCGTTGACCAGGATACTGCCCTTCATTCCCTGCTCTAACCCGGCCTCGGCGGCCAGATGGCAGTCCGGGGTGACGCCGATGGCCATCACTACCATATCGGCGTGCAGGGGATTTTCTCCTTTTAGCAGCACGTCCACGCCGCCGTCCTTCTCCTCAAATCCTTCCACGGTATGGCCGAGAGCCAGACGGATGCCGTGGCTGCGCACTTCACTGTGGATGAAGGCGGCCATATCCGGGTCGAAGGGATTCATCAACTGCTTTGGCCGCTGGACGATGGTGACATCCATTCCCAGTTCCCGCAGATTCTCCGCCAGTTCCAGGCTGATGAAGCCGCCGCCGGCCAGCACGGCAGATTGGGGATGATTCTCGTTGATATACTCCTTGATGCGGAAAGTATCCTCCACCGTGCGCAGGGTAAACAGACGGTCGATGCCGACGCCCGGCAGGCGCGGCTGGGCAGGCTTTGCGCCGGGAGAGAGCAGCAGCTTGTCATAGGATTCTTCGAATTCCCTGCCTGTTTCCAAGTTTCGAACGGCGACTGTCTTTCTGTCAGGATGAATGGCCGTGACTTCATGATGTACCTTCATGTCCACCCGGAAACGGGAGAAGAAACTCTCCGGAGTCTGCAGAGTGAGCGCTTCCGGATCTTCGATGATGCCGCCGATATAATAAGGTAATCCGCAGTTAGCGTAGGAAATATATCCTGATCGCTCGAATACCACGATCTGTGCATGTTCATCCAGTCTTCGGATTCTTGCTGCGGCAGTGGCTCCTCCGGCCACACCGCCCACGATTACTACTTTCATTTCAGTGCACCACCTTTCCCGAATAAGAAGCGATACCGCCCAGATTTTTCACGTTGGAGTATCCCATTTTCGTAAGAAGTTTTGCGGCCTGCCTGCTTCTGCGATTGATATCAGGCATGTGAAGAAAATCAAAAAAACCCATAATTGATGATACCTCCTTATATTGATATTATCTGTTTCTGATTTTGCAGATTAACTGAGTCATGGTCCCCATGGGACAGTAAACACACCAGCTTCGCGGTTTGAACAGAATCATGGTGATCAGGCCCAGGACGGTGGAAGTCAGCATGACACTGTAAAATCCAAAAGCAAACTGTGCCACGCCGGGAGAAAACAGTGTACCGTGGTAAGCCCATTGCCAGGGCAGCTTAAAGGTCCACAAAAGGGTGACCGCCTGTCCGAGATCTTTGACACCGGCAAATACCAGGCAGGTATTCCAGAGCATCTGGAAAAACATGATGAAAAAGAAGATCAGAAAACCATATCGAAATCCTTTACTTTTCATCCACCGGGGGATATCTCTTCTGTGGGACAGACCAAAACGTCCGCCCAGCAGACCGAACAGCTGTCCGCGGCCGCAGTAGCGGTTGCAGTATCCCTTGGTGCCGCCGATTGCGGCGATCAGCAGAGGGATAAAGAAACAAAGAAGTCCCAGCCAGGCGAAGAGAATGTTGACGAATCCCAGAATCAGGTAGGCGAGGGACAAAATCCAAAGATAATCATACCAGTGCTTTTTCATGATGAAACCTCCTGAATTGAGATGACGGATGCCGGACATTCCTTTGCGCACTTTCCACATCCCACACATTTTTCCCAATCGACTTTCGCCGTAATCCCCTTCCAGATTTCCAGCGCCTGCTTCGGACAGACCTTCAGGCAGCAGCCGCAGGCAACACAGGCCTTATCGATGAAAGCTTTTCTCCTTTTGCGCGTCTTTGTTTCCATTACAGTATAACCTCCCTGTCTTGATGAAATCAGTATAGCAGAGGAGAAGACTTTCGTTCTGTGACGAAATCACAAAAAGGACTTTCGTTTCCCCGGCTGCCGGGGAAGGCCGGTATACAAAACCGGAGAGATACGGTATAATCAGGAAAAGAGAAAAGGAGATTTTATGGATAAATTCTGGGATGGATTAAAGCACAGCAGCGCGTTTTCCTTTTATTTTGATGAAGAAGGGAAAATCATACCGACAGAGGAGACGGCGTATATGCTGTATGAAGCGGATGTGTTTCCCTTTACCGTGTTTGCAAAGGAGCTGCAGTCCCTCAATGATTACTGCTTCATGCTGATTGGACAGGTGGAGCAGGAGACGCAGGAAAGGGATATGGAACAAAAAGAGATGGAAAACCGGGTAAAAATGGGAGCTGCAGAGTATGAGTGGATGATCAGCGCGGAATTGGAAACCGGTAAATGGAAATGGCTGTCTGACATCACCATTCCCTATGCGGTGATTCTGCTGTATGCGTTTCTGGAAAAAACAATGAAGTACGTGTTTCACATTTTCGAAGAGGAGAACAGGTTTTCGGAACGCCCCAGGATAAAACGGCCTTATCTGTACAGCTGGATCGGCGGCATACTTGGGATGTCACCGGAGGAGGTTCAGGAGAAATATCCGAAAGCCTTTGCTATTCTGGATGAATGCAGAAGGATCAGAAACAACTTTGCCCATGAATGTCTGGAAGGGGTAAAACTAAGCGGCGACTATGTCAGCCAGGAAAGGACGTTAAGCCCGTCCTTCCGGCTGATTGATTTTATCAACGTTATCACCTTTCTTCTGAATAAAACAGAGGAGAAATACCTGTGAGTATGCATGATCTGAAAAAACAGGATGTGAGGCGGCAGACAAAATGATGTTAAGAGAAGAAATATTCAAATACGTTATGGAAAAATATAAGATTGAACCGGATTGCCCCTTTTCAACATATCCGAGTTTTCCGGTTCTGCGCCATGAAGACAACCGGAAATGGTTCGCGCTGATCATGGATGTGCCCAGGGAAAAACTGGGCCTAAAGGGCGCGGAGTATGTAGATATCATGAATGTGAAACTGAGCGATCCGATGCTTGTGGATATGCTGGTTCAGCGGCCGGGTTATTTTTACGGTTATCATATCACCCGCAGCAGCTGGATCTCTGTCCTTCTGGATGGCACCGTTCCCTTTGAGGAGATATGTCAGTGGATCGATGAAAGTTATGCGGTGACGGCCTCCGGACGAAAAAAACAGAAGATCCGGCCGCCCAGGGAGTGGATCGTGCCGGCAAATCCAAAGTATTATGATATCGAACACGCTTTTGACAGCGTACGGGAAATCGACTGGAAGCAGGGCAGGGGCGTCAAGGCCGGAGACACGGTGTATCTCTATGCGGCGGCGCCGGTATCGGCCATCTTGTATAAATGCAAAGTGACGGAAACGGATATCCCCTGTGATTACAGCGATGAGAAGCTGACGATCACCGCATTGATGAAAATAAAGCTGCAGAAAAGATATCAACCGACCCGATTTCCTTTGAAAAAGCTGAAGGAAGAGTATGGCATCTATGGTGTCAGAGGGCCGAGAGGGGTACCGGATCAGCTGAGGGAAGCGTTGGAAAAATGAGTTTCTGGAACGGGCTTTCAGGAGTTAGATCAGAAAGAAAAGTATGAGAGGAATGGCATGAAAACAATAAAGGTAGCAGCAGCAATCATTATACATAATAACCGAATCTTTGCAACCCAACGCGGATACGGAGAGTTTAAGGATGGATGGGAATTTCCGGGCGGAAAGATCGAGCCGGGGGAGACATCCCGCGAAGCTCTTGTGCGGGAGATCAAAGAAGAACTGGACATTGAGATCGAAGTGAAAGATTTTCTGGAGACCGTGGAGTATGATTATCCGCAGTTTCATCTGTCGATGGACTGTTTTTTCTGCACGATCAAGGCGGGAGAACTGGTGCTGAAAGAACATGAAGCGGCAAAGTGGCTGACGAAAGAGACACTGGCCAGCGTGGACTGGCTGCCGGCGGATAAGGGTTTGATAGAAGGGATTAGGGAATATTTGGACAAATAGATAATCGAGAGGGAAATAGTATGCCTGAATGGTTAGACTATTAGTGGTGGAACTATTGTTTTGATCGGCTTGTGTATATGATAAAAAATGATAAAATTAAGATAAAAAAGTAGCGATATATATGAAAAGAGAGAAATGATTATGAGACCTGTTTCGGATTTGAGAAATCAGTTTCCTGAGATTGAAATGCTCGTTAATGAGGGGCAGCCAGTGTATCTTACCAAAAACGGATATGGTACGATGGTTGTGCTAAGTCTGGAAAAATATGCAAGTCTTGTAGATAACGTGGAAATGAAGCTGGATGAAGCGGACAAGATAGCAGAAATCACAGAAGAAAGATTGAGCCATGATGATGTGTTCCAAAATGTAAGGAGTGTAATTCGTGGCAAATAAAAAATACAAATTTTGATACCTGCCGCTGTTTGAACAGGATCTGGTATAGACAGTAAACTATATTGCAAATGTATTGAAGAATCCAGACGCTGCAGAAAAACTCGTGAATGATGTGGAAGCGGTAATATGGGAACGACTGAATAGTCCGCTGGCATTTGAGCCCCATCCTTCTGTAAAGAAGAGAAAACACCCTTATTACCGGTTTTATATCCGAAATTATGTGGTTGTGGAAGATGTAATGGAGGTCCGGAGATTTCTCTATGGAGCTAGAGATATAGAACGATATTTATAAAGATATGACTGTGGCATGAATGATCAGGCAGCTTTGGAGAAGTATTCAGATGGTGTTGATATGGCGCTGGTATATGGAGTTAATCAACCATTGCAGAATGAAGCAGGAATAATGGAATTTCCCGGAACTGTCCTAGCGGTCGGAACTTCTGCATATATTGTAAAAACGCAATCACTGAGGTCTTTTTTTGAAGGATTATATAGAGGAAAGAGCGGTTGATATTGCAGAATATATTATTGAACACAATGCCACGGTGCGTCAGGCGGCAAAAGAGTTTGGGATCAGTAAATCGACGGTTCATAAAGACGTGACCGACAGGCTGCTGAAAATCAATCCGGGACTGGCACAGGAAACCAGAAAGATTCTGGATACCAACAAATCAGAGCGGCATATCCGGGGCGGTATGGCCACCCGGGAAAAATATCTGCACCGGCATGCGCAGGAAAAATGTTGCCAAGGAGAATTCTTTCCTCTATAATAAAAAGGATTGCAGAGAGGAAATTTACAGTCAGGAGGAAAATACGTGGAAAGAGAAATGATCATTGTCCTGGATTTTGGCGGACAGTACAATCAGCTGATTGCCAGGAGAGTTCGGGAATGCAACGTATATGCAGAGGTACACCCCTATACACTTGACATTGAGAAAATAAAACAAATGAACCCCAAAGGGATTATTTTCACAGGTGGTCCCAACAGTGTTTACGGAGAAGACGCACCCAGGTACAGCCCCGGGATTTTCGAACTTGGCATTCCGATTCTGGGTATCTGTTATGGATCACAGCTGATGGCATATCTGCTGGGCGGCAAGGTAGAGACAGCGCCGGTAAGCGAATATGGCAAAACCGAAGTGGATGTGGATAAAAGTTCAGTGCTTTTTAAAGAAGTCTCCTCAAAAACCATCTGTTGGATGAGCCATACCGATTATATTTCTCAGGCGCCGGAAGGATTTAAGGTAACGGCCTCTACGCCGGTATGTCCGGTAGCGGCTATGGAGGATTCCAGCCGCAGGCTGTATGCGACACAGTTCCATCCGGAGGTAATGCATACCAGGGAAGGAAAGAAGATGCTGGCCAGCTTCGTCTATGACGTCTGCGGATGCAGCGGAAGCTGGAAAATGGATTCCTTTGTGGAAGAGTCTATAAAAGCTATCCGTGAGAAAGTCGGAGAGGGCAAGGTGCTTTGCGCACTGTCCGGCGGTGTGGATTCCTCTGTCGCCGCTGTTATGATGGCCAAAGCCATCGGCAAGCAGCTGACCTGCGTCTTTGTAGATCATGGCCTGCTGCGAAAAAATGAAGGCGATGAGGTGGAAGCAGTATTTGGTCCGGACGGGCCCTATGACCTGAATTTCATCCGGGTTAACGCTCAGGATCGGTTTTATGAAAAACTGGCCGGGGTTTCAGAACCGGAAGAAAAGAGAAAAATTATCGGCGAAGAATTTATCCGGGTATTTGAAGAAGAAGCTAAGAAAATCGGAGCCGTGGATTTTCTGGTACAGGGAACCATCTATCCTGACGTCATCGAGTCGGGTCTTGGAAAATCTGCCGTAATCAAGAGCCACCATAATGTAGGCGGGCTGCCGGATTACGTGGATTTCAAAGAAATCATCGAGCCGCTGCGGCTGCTCTTTAAAGATGAAGTCCGTAAAGCAGGACTGGAACTGGGTATTCCGGAGTATCTGGTATTTCGCCAGCCCTTCCCGGGACCGGGCCTTGGCATTCGAATCGTCGGCGAGGTAACGGCAGAAAAGGTAAAGATTGTGCAGGATGCAGATGCCATCTATCGGGAGGAAATCGCAAAAGCAGGCGTGGATCAGGATCTGGGCCAGTATTTTGCAGGCCTGACGAATATGCGTTCAGTGGGTGTCATGGGAGATGAGAGAACCTATGATTATGCGGTTGCACTGCGCGCCGTCACCACCAGTGATTTTATGACGGCGGAGGCTGCAGAAATCCCGTATGAGGTATTGTTTAAGGTTACCAATCGGATTATCAATGAGGTGAAAGGGGTTAACCGAGTCATGTATGATCTGACTTCCAAGCCCCCGGGAACGATAGAGTTTGAGTGATGAAATGAGTCTGAAGAAGCCTGCATTTATGCGGGATGCAAGCATATTTGTTTAGCGACTGGCAACGAATTGGCAACATTTCAGGTATCACTCGCTGAGTAAAAGAATACTTCAATAACATAAAAACCTTACTGATTTTCAGAAATGAAGCTGAAAGTCGGTAAGGTTTTTTCGTTCATACAGAGCCATATAGATCTTATTCGGATTCTTCGTTTAGAGAGGCTGTGATCAGATTGCTCAGTTCCTGTGAAGGGACAACCTTCTTCTGTGGTCCGGAAGTATCCAGTTCAGGGTATTTGTACCGCCACTGATCGTATTCTTCCTTGGTTATCTCTCCGCTCTCTAATCTGGCAGCCTGCTCCTGCCATGCGTGGAACATATCAAACATGGAAGAATAGGTCGTTCCGTCAGACTTGTCCAGACGCAGGCAGAGTTCTCCATCAATCTCTCCGATTTTCAACCCGTACATATCCTCCAGTGCAAAGAGGGTATGCATAAGTCCGATGTAGCTGTCGATATTCGGCACGTTGATTGCGCGGGGGCTGACATCAAAGATCTGAGCCATTTCTTTTACAAGGTCGCTTTTCGGTGTTCTGGATTCAGATTCATACTGCGCTATACGGACATCGGAAGTTCTTCCTAGAAAGCCGAGCATTTCACCGAGCTGTTTCTGTGTCATGCCTTTTCGATTGCGGAAAAAGCGGATGCGTTTGCCGATTGCCATAATAAAACCTCCGTTGCAGTCATTTTTAGTACAAGCCATATCAGTTTGATTCCGCTGCACTGCGTTTCATCAGTTATATATGGCTTGACTTAAACAATTTTGTTGAGTCAAGTATAGCATGGCGCAATAGGAATAGCAAGAAAAACCTAAATAAAAAAAGTTAAGATTTTTGCGAAAGCCACTTGACTTAACGGAATTTGTTTGCTATATTATAACTAACTTAAACAAATAACGTTAATAAAAACTGAATGACCGTCCACACTGAATAAACCGCGAAGACATCGTTGAGAGAAACTAAGTTTTCTAAAAAGTTTTCAACTTTCCAAGGAATGAGACGAGAGAGCGCCTCCCATGAGGGAGGATGGCACAGCGCCGCGAAGGGTTGCCTGCCAGAACAGGGAGGATAGAACGGCAAAGAGAAAATAACAGGAAAGGGGGCGATAATTGAGTGACAGAGAAATCATTTATGACTGTGGAGGAAGTAGCGGAAGAACTTCGGGTTTCAAAATCGAAAGCCTATGAGATTGTGCGTCAGTTAAATGCGGAATTGAAGCAGAAAGGATATCTTACCGTAGCGGGCAGGGTGAATACCCGGTTTTTCCAGAAAAAGACTTGTTACAGTGAATAAGAAAGGAGTCGATGCAGTTGGCGGTTTATAAAGACAATGCCACCGGAACATGGCGGGTGATCTATCGTTTTACGAACTGGAAAGGGGAACGAAAGCAGACGCAGAAGCGCGGGTTTGCCACAAAGCGGGAAGCGTTGGCATGGGAGCATGAAATCATGCTGAAACAGGGAGCAAAACTCGATATGACTTTTGCCAGTTTCTTTGAAATCTACGAGGCGGATAAGAAGCAGCGGGTTAAGGAAAGCACATGGGAGTCAAAAAGCCATGTGATCCGGACGAAGATTCTGCCGTATTTCGGCAACAGGAAGATCTCAGAGATCGAAGCGAAGGATGTGATAGCGTGGCAGAATGAACTGATGGCGTATTGTGATGAACGGGGAAAGCCATATTCGGCGGATTATTTGAAAACCATACACGCGCAGCTAACGGCGATATTCAATCATGCTGTGAACTTTTACAATCTGCCATACAATCCGGCGAGACGGGCGGGAACGATGGGAAATGAGATCCCGAAAGAAATGGACTTCTGGACAAAAGAAGAGTATCTGAAATTTTCAGAAGCCATGATGGATAAGCCACGTTCCTACTATGCATTTGAAATGCTTTACTGGTGTGGTATCCGTTCCGGCGAATTACTGGCGCTCACTCCCGCCGACTTTGATTTTGAGAATCAGACAGTCACGATCAGTAAGACCTTTCACCGTTCAAAAGGGCGGGATATTATCACAAGCCCTAAGACTGCAAAGAGCAACCGGGTTATAAAGATGCCGAAATTTCTCTGTGAAGAAATGCAGGAGTATATTCATATGCTCTATGACATTAAATCGGATGAACGGTTGTTTACAGTCACAAAATCCTATCTTAATCATGAGATGGAGAGGGGAGCAAAACAGGCAGGAGTAAAGAAAATCCGAGTTCATGATATCCGTCACAGCCATGTTTCGCTCTTGATTAATATGGGATTTTCAGTATTGGCAATCGGACAGCGGGTAGGTCATGAGGCAGAGAAAATCACTTACCGCTATGCACATCTGTTTCCGACGGTGCAGACAGAGATGGCGGAGAAGTTAGAAATGGAACGAATGGGAAAGGAGGACACAGATGGAAAAGAAGCTTGATCACAATGGAAGATGGCGCAATCGAATTGTAGCCTTTCGTGTATCCGATGAAGAAGCAAAGCTGCTTAATGATCTGGTGGCATTATCCGGACTGACGAAACAGGATTATATTTTGAGACGGCTTTTGTGCCGTGATGTCGTAGTTCAGGGAAACCCGAGAGTGTATAAGGCGCTGAAAAATCAGATGGCGGCGATTTATGAAGAACTGAAACGACTGGAGAGTATAGATTCCGACAATGACGAACTGCTTTACACTCTGCAGGTTATCGCAATCACATTAGACGGTCTGAAGGGAGAAGATGAATGACAGAGACAATAAAAACGACTGCTCCCGTATCATCTGTTGGCGCAGATGGGGCGCAGCCGTATGTAAAAAAATCCAATGAAATTATAGCAAATCCGCAAAGACAAATCAATCTGCAAGCCGCTGAAAAATCCACTGCCGGACACTTCTCCGGTAGTGTGGCAGCGCAAAGTCCGGGAGAATCCGGGCGGAGCGGCAGCCTTCATACAGTGTCCATGACGGAGCTGTATGACACGGTTTATCCGCCGAGAGAGCCTGTGGCAGATGGTTTCCTGTACAATGGCATTTACCTTTTTGTAGGTGCTCCGAAGGTAGGAAAATCATTCTTCATGGCGCAGCTTGCCTATCATGTGGCAATGGGAATCCCTCTGTGGGAGTATCAGGTACACCGGGGAACAGTCCTGTATCTGGCACTGGAAGATGATTATGCGAGGCTGCAGCGGAGGCTGTCTGTTATGTTCGGCGTAGAGAGCGCGGACAATCTGTTTTTTGCAACACAGGCAAAGACATTGAATGAGGGACTGGATCAGCAGTTAGAAGAATTTCTGAAGGCACACACGGATGCAAGGCTGATTATTATTGATACGCTTCAGAAAGTGAGAGAGGTCGGCGGAGACAGGTACAGCTATGCCAGTGACTATGAGATTGTGACAAGGTTAAAAGCGTTTAGCGATAAATACGGTATCTGCCTTTTGGTAGTCCATCACACACGAAAATTAGAATCAGACGACAGCTTTGATATGATTTCGGGAACAAATGGTCTGCTGGGTGCGGCTGACGGAGCATTTATCATGCAGAAGAAGAAACGTACTGATAATACAGCGGTTATGGATATTGTTGGGCGTGATCAGCCGGATCAGGAGCTGACGATAGAGTTTGACCGGGAACATTGTGTGTGGAAATTTCAGAAAGCAGAGACAGAACTGTGGAAAGCGCCGCCAGATCCGGCACTGGAAGCGGTTGCAGGTCTGCTTTCGCCGGAAATGCCCGAGTGGAGCGGTACTTCCTCTGAACTGCTTGAAAGACTTCCGGAGTTAGGGTTGCGTCCGAACACCTTGTCAAGAAAACTGAATTTCAGTAAAGAGCGTCTGAGGAATGAATACGGCATTGAATATGAGCCACAGCCGCGAACCAGTGATAAGAGAGTACTTGTGCTAAAGCTGATTCGGGAGTGTGAGTGACGATTATGACGGTAATGACGATAAATTTGTGTGTAGTACAGTATAAAAAATATCGTCATAATCGTCATTACCGTCATTTATGACACAGCGAGGCAGATTCTGTGTGTCCGCTTTACAGGAGGTATTATGGGAAATATTATGATTCCGCAGGAGCTGTTTCAACAGTTGCTCAGGTATCATCTGTTGGAAGATAATAGCTGCATGGAAGAAATACAGCGGGGATTAGAACGTAAATTAGATTCTTTGGTGCTTCGTGAATTATATGGGAAATACAAGACGGCTCCTACTCAGGAAGAACGTGAAAAAGCCAGACAGGAATATCTGGACAGAAAAGGTGTGCCGGACGGATTTCGATGGTAATTCATCGTTGACAGATATAGACGGGAGCGTGACACGCTCCTGTAGAGAAGCAGACAAGGAGGAAGCGAGGATGATTATTCAGCCGGACAGGGAGAAATGGAACGCGAATGATATTCGCTATAAAAATGAAGCCCAGAGAATTGCTGTACTCAACGAGATTTTCGGAGATGTGGAGCTGAGTACAGAGGAAATGCGGACGATGGTATGGCTTGCCGGATGGGAGGACAGCACGGTAGAGAACGTGGTTTCCGCTATTCGAAAAGCTATGGCATCGGACGTAAGGCGGCGGGAACTGCCGCTCCGTCCGTAGGACGGAAAAAGGTCTACGCTCCGCTTCGGTCCGTGCAGAACAGACGTCCCCCGGACGTCTTGCACCCCGGCAGGGCGCAAAGGCACTTTTGATGGACGGAATCGGCTGTCAAAAGTGCTTTTGCGTTACTTTCGGGAAAGTAACAAAGCTTATGCGCCGTATCCGGCGCTGGTTACCCTAAAACAGGGAGAAAGGACAGCTTATTGAAGAGAACGATCAGTGTCATGGTTGGAAAAGGTTCAGTGAATCACAACAGCAGAAAATTTCATGCAAAGAATACAGATCCGGAGCGCAGTCATTTGAATGTGGAATACTGCAATGAGGATATCAGAGACGTGTATCATGAACTGTTTGAAGAGGCACGTATCCGTTACAACGCAAAACAAAGAAAAGACCGGCAGGTAAAGGACTATTATGAAAAGATTGCATCCGGCAAACAGGAAAAGCCATTTCACGAAATCATTTTACAGATCGGAAATAAAGACGATATGGGAGCAAAGACAGAGGACGGACAGCTTGCGGCAAAGGTACTGGATGATTATATGAAAGATTTTCAGCAGAGAAACCCGACACTCCGGGTGTTCTCGGCTCATCTTCATATGGACGAAGCAACGCCGCATCTTCATATTGATTTTATTCCGTTTATAACAGAAAGCAAAAGAGCAATGGATACAAGAGTATCTCTGAAGCAGGCGTTAGCGAGGCTGGGCTTTAAAGGCGGCACAAGGTCAAAAACAGAGTGGAATCAGTGGGTTGCCTCTGAGAAAGAGCATCTTGCGGCGGTGATGGAACGGTATGGAATCGAGTGGGAACAGAAAGGAACTCATGAGAAACATCTGTTTGTTTTGGACTTTCAGAAACAGGAACGGGCAAAAGAAGTAGCGGTTCTGGAAGAGAGAAAGGCAGAATTATTGGAAGAAAATAGTGCTTTTGAGGCGATTAACGGAGCACTTTGTGATCAGTTGACTCAGGTCAATGAAGAATCGGATTCTTCGGAGGAAGAGCTGTCGCAGTCCCGGCAGGAAGCAGATAAAGCGAAAAAACAGGCAGACAAGTACCAGAAGCGAATCAATGAACTTGCTCCTAAGGTAAAGAATATGGAACGTCTGGCAGCGGAATTTTCAGCTGATCCGGAAGAGATTCTTCCTGAGGCGGCAATCGTGGAGACGGGAAAAGCATATCGGGAGAAAAAGGCGAAGCCGCTTGTAGAAAAGATCGTAAAAGTACTGCGCTCTGTATACTCAGCATTTCTCGATCTTTCCAATCGTTTTGAGCGACTGCAGGAATCATACAGCCGGGAACGTAGTAGAAATGAGCATCTAAAAGGCAGACTGCAGGAAACGATAAACGAAAACCGGGAATTACGTGAAACGGCAGAAGATATGGAGTGTGTTAAAGCGGTATTTGGCTCACAGATAGTAGAGGAAGCAATCAGTCAGGCGAAACAGCAGGAGAAAATAGAAAGAGAGCGGAAACAGACGATGAAGAAAAAGTATGAACGTGAAGCGATTTAGCAGAAAGTGGATTGTGTTTACAGCTTTCGTGCATTTAAAGTAATACAGTAGAGGAAAGCTCCATCATTCAGTAGAGAGGCAGTTTCTAGTGGTATCGCTAACTGAATGATGGAGCGATTTTTAGTTAAATACATTGCTGTTTAGTGTTTTCAGCAGTTGTTCTGCTCTGTCAGGGAAAATCGGCTGAACAGATTACAACAGTCCGTCAAAGAATTCAGATATATCGGCATTGAAGATTTTACTGAGTGCTACGAGTTCGCTGACTTTGATATTCATTCTGTTTGTTTCAAGTTTTGCATAGGTGCTTTTGGAGATCTCAATTCCCATAAGCTGTAAATGAGCAACAACCTGATCTTGTGTCATATTTGCATTGCGTCTTAGACGTTGGATATTATGACCGATATCCATGTCTGGTCTGATTTTCTGCATATCCATACTGCTCCCGATAATTCGTAATAAAGAAATATATCTTGATTGTATGTAGTATCCAGATTATAATGTTTCGTAATAACGAAATGTTTCGCAATAAGGAAAGGATGGGCATAAGGATGTATATTGATAAGATATTTGAAAGAGCCACGATAAAAGGAATTGCAGATTATTTGCTGTTTGGTATCGGTCCGGATGAAGATAACCGAAGCTATGAGGAAAGACTGGAAGAACCGTTCAGAAGATTTGAAAAGGCGGTTGCAAAATATGATAAGAGTCCGACATCGGAGCTGCTTGATCTGTCAAATGAGGTTACGAGTGAGGTGGCGAGTGTGTATATGGAGATTGGGATGCAGGTGGGGGTGAAGTTGATGATGGATGTGGAGAGGAATACAGATGGGGAGAAGAAGGCAAACTGCAGATTTGATGAAGAAAAAGGGGAATAATGAGAAGTATCAAACGAAAGAAGTTGAGAAAGAAAAGTATGGCGTTGGAGAGAGTACCATATCTACTCGAGTCAATTAAAGTTATTAGATAAAATTCTTGACGTTCAATTAGATAATACATATAATAATGATGGATAATTGTATTATTTACTAAGACTTCCCATACCTTAAATGGGCTTCGCACCTTGAAAATTCAAT
>HHCFR05603__coassemble_1225_pt1 | contig 13485 bp, 9 predicted proteins | sample HHCFR05603__metabat2_high_PE_015 | metagenome-assembled genome bin HHCFR05603
TCTTCTTTTTTCTATAAATGTAAAATAGTCCAGTTTCTCAGACTCGGGTGGCAGTGCGTTTTCTGTACAGGTTTTTAAATAATTTTCCTCACCGTAAAATTAGCGATCTGATTACGATCACGGTCATTACCAACACCTATTGTCTCCAAATAATGCTTTGGAAAAATATGATGCTTCTCAATAGAATTTTTCGTTCCATTAGAACCAAGAATCATAAATTTGGAAGCAGGAACAGTACTGAACAACATTGGAGTTCCAAGGACATTAATTGCAGCCAGATATGCACTCCACGAAGGTGCGCTTGCGGATGAAGTAATCATATCATTTGGAAGTGTATATTCAAAATAATCATCTGTAAATTTTCCTTTAATTACACTTTCCAGATATTCGACAAACTCATAAGCTGAATGTATATCTCTCAAATCCGCCATCTGCTTCTCGACTTCAGATTCTGTAGAGCCCGTATAAAAATGTGTTACTATGGACATATAAATTCATTTCCTGATAATTTTCCGTAACTCTGGTGTGGGAACCTTATATTCATATTTTCCTATTTTATATATTCACGGCGGAATTTTGAGACATTATGGTTTTCTTCAGCCTGAAACACTTCACTAATTGCACTTATGTATTCCGGATCCCTTTCATATGCCTGCGACCATACCTGGAAATCATCCTTAAGCGGATTAAAAGATATCTTTATAAAACGCTCGTTATAATTTTTATCTTTAATTTGTATTCCTAGAATTGCTGCCAGAAGTGCTGTTAATCTCTGTTGTCCATCAATAACCAAATCATCAGGGACGGAATAAGTTTTGCTGTTTTTGCCAATATGATTCATTCTGGTATATTCTTCCGGAGATGCCTACAGCATAATATAACCGATAGGGAACCCCTTATACATCGAATCCAGCAACTCCCTCACCTTATTGTCAGGCCAGACAAACGGACGCTGTAAATCTGGCAATCCTATTCTTCCATTTTTTACATCTGTAAGTAAATCCCCAACGATACTTGGTATATTTGTGTATAATGGTATCCCCATAAATATTGATCCTCCTATTCTACGCCCACTACTTTAAAAGCCGCATCTTCCGCACTACTATAAAAAAATCTTTGTAAACTTGCTACATAATAACGCTTTTCTTTCTATTGACAACTTCATCACCGGGTGATAGAGTAAATACAAACCAGTGAGGAAGAGCAAGTAGCTTCGCAGGACGCTTTACAGAGAGCCGCAGGCGGTGGGAGTGCGGCAGGACGGACGCGAAGGGAATGGGCTTCTGAGGGCGAGTTGAAAGGATAAGTAGGCGAGCCGGAGAGGGAAACTCCGTTATCAAAGAAAGCATATGATGGTATGCGTGAGTGGACGCGGGATGCCGCGTCAAGCCGGGTGGCACCGCAGGAGTAATGTCAGATTGACAGGCTCTTGTCCCTGCAGATGATTTTGTGAGGGACAGGGGCTTTTTTTGATGTCAGCCGGTCCTTCCAGCAGAATGGAAAAGGAGAGAATGACGATGAAACTTGAGAACTATGAAGTACATCTGCCGAATTATTCCATCGGCGATAGGATTTATGAGAAGATCGGACCGGTATGCGAATCTTATGGAAAAAAGGTACTGGTGATCGGCGGCAAAAAAGCGCTGGACGCCGCCTTTGACAAGATCAGCCGTTACGTGGAACAGACGAAGCTGACGATTATCGGAAAGGAGATTTACGGGGAAAACTGTACTTACGCGACCGTGGAAAAACTGCGCGCCCTGCCGCTGTACCAGGAAGCGGACATGGTGTTCGGCGTGGGAGGAGGGAAAGCGCTGGATACCGTCAAATGTCTGTGCATCACCGATGACAAGCCGGTTTTTGCCTTCCCCACCATTGCTTCCAACTGTTCCGCCTGTACTTCCGTATCCATCATGTATAACGAGGACGGCACGTTTTTAAAACCCCACTTTTTTATCCGGCCGGTGATGCATTCCTTCATCGATACAGAAATCATTGCAAAAGCGCCGGCGCAGTATATGTGGGCCGGTATCGGCGATACGTATGCCAAATACTATGAAGCCACGATTTCATCCAGGGATGAGCGGCTGGAGCATTTTACAGCCCTGGGGGTGGATATCAGCCGTATGTGCTGTGAGCCGCTGCTGGTCTATGGCCCGAAGGCGCTGGAAGATCATAAAAAGGGCCTGTGCACCTACGATGTGGAGCAGGTGGTGCTGGCCATCGTGGTGACGACGGGAATCGCTTCCATCTTTCTGACCAAAGATTATACGCCGGATTATAACAGCGGCCTGGCCCATGCCATTTTCTATGCCATGACGGCTTATCCGGTGATTGAGGAGCGCCACCTGCACGGAGAAGTGGTAGGTTTCGGCATTCTGCTGGCGCTGCTGGCAGACGGACAGGAAGAGGAATTTGAAAAAATATATCAGCTGAATAAAAAAGTCGGACTTCCGGTCAGACTGGAGGATATCGAGGTCACCAAAGCGCAGTGGGAGGAATGTAAAAAAAGGATTCCGGATATGTCCGATGTGGCTCATTATCCTTACAAAGTAACGGAAAAAATGCTGACAGACGCCATGAACAGGCTCAGAGAGAGGGTGAAAGAAGATGAAAAAACGAAGTAATCAAGCAGCAGTGATCCTGGGAGTATCTTTCGTATGGTTTACTACGCATTTTGGCGGCGGATTCGCTTCCGGCGCCCAGATCTACAGTTATTTTGTGCGTTTCGGGATCTGGTGTTTGATCATGCCTGTTCTGGCTATGATCTACAATGCGGTATTTTTTGCCTACAGTCTGCGTTTTGCCAGAAAGCATGAGGTATATGATTACCGTTCCTATAATAATGCGTTTTACGGAAGATTTGCACCTGTCTTTTCCAATCTTTTTGAAGTGCTCTATATCTGTGTCATGTGTGTGGCGCCGGCGGTGGCCTTTGCCACAGGAGGAGCTACGCTGAGCGCTCTGACGGGACTGCCGTATCTTCTGTGCACTTTTCTGATTGGGATCTTTATCTTCGTGGTGGCGATCTTCGGTACGGATCTGGTGCGCAAAGTGGCTTCGGTGCTGTCTGTCTGCATCATCGCCGGACTGCTGATCGTATACATCCCCAATATTATTTCCGGCTTTTCGGGAATCCGGGACGCCGCATCCGATATGACACAGGCAAAGCTGCCTCTGGGAGACGCGCTGTATTCCGCTTTTCTCTATGGCACTTTCCAACTGTCCAATATCGCTGTCTTTGTCCAGCATGCCAGATCCTTTGAAAAACCGGCGGATGCCGTAAAGAGCATGGGCGCGGGGGTTGTGGTGAATGCGCTGATGATGGTGATGGTGGTATTGGGCTTGATGACCGTATATACCAATCCGGAAGCTGCCGCTGCGGAAGTCCCGACGCTGTTTATGGTGCAAAACGGCGTGGGCGCTTCTTTCATGACGCCGCTGATCTCCATTCTGATCATTCTGGGAGCGGTATCCACAGCCGTCAATATGGTGGCGGCTATGGTAAAACGGATCTGCAGGGAGCAGCCGGTTCGTCCGGATGGCAGATTTTCCGTGTCGAAAAAGGAAATGGCAGCGGCGCTGATCTGCTGTATGGCGGATTTTGGCATCGCCCAGTTCGGCCTTCTGACGCTGGTTCAAAAAGCGTACAGTTTCCTTGCTTATCTGGCGATTCCGGTGATTCTGATTCCCTATATTGTGCATATGATTGTGACGCGGTTTGATACAAAAAAGAATTGAATTATTGTGGAAATTACATAAATAGCTTGAAATGATTCATCATTTTTAGTAGAATATAACCATACTAATATTTGGGAGGTATTTTTATGGACGTTTACAGAACAGACCGAATCAGAAACGTTGTCCTGCTGGGGCATGGAGGCGCAGGAAAGACAACTTTGGTAGAAGCTATGGCCTATCTGTCCGGTATGACAAGCCGTCTGGGAAAAGTGTCCGACGGCAATACGGTCAGTGATTTTGATAAAGAAGAGATAAAACGCCAGTTTTCCATTTCCACCTCTGTTGTTCCCATCCAGTGGAATGATATGAAGATCAATATTCTGGATACGCCGGGATTCTTTGACTTCGTAGGCGAGGCAGAAGAAGCGGCAGCGGCAGCGGACGCGGCGGTGATCGTAGTATCCGGAAAATCCGGTGTGCAGGTGGGAACACAGAAAGCATGGGATCTGTGCGAAAAATATAAACTTCCCCGCATGATTTTCGTTACAGAGATGGACATCGATAATGTCAGCTATCGTAAGGTTGTGGAAGACCTGATCGAACTGTACGGCAAAAAAGTAGCTCCTCTTCATATGCCCATTCGTGAGAATGAGAAGTTTGTCGGCTACATTAATATTCTGAAAAACAAAGGACGCCGTTATACGGATAAAGATAAAAAAGTAGAATGTGAAATTCCAGAGTATTCCAAAGAGTATCTGGACAAATACAGAGAGAGTCTTCTGGAGTCTGTGGCGGAAACCAGTGAGGAGTTCATGGACCGGTATTTCGCAGGGGAGGAATTCTCCGTTGCCGAGATGCTGGCGGCGCTGGCCATCAACGTTCACGAGGGAAGCTTCGTTCCTGTGTGTATGGGATCTCCCATTAACCTGCAGGGCGTTTCCAACCTGCTGAACGATATCTGCGGATACTTCCCAAGTCCTGACGAGAGAGAGCGCGCCGGTATTCTTAAATCCACCAGCGAGATTTATCAGGCCAATTATGATTTTACTAAAGCAAAGACAGCGACGGTATTCAAGACCATGGTGGATCCTTTTATCGGAAAATATTCTCTGATCAAGGTATGTTCCGGCGTCATCAAATCCAACGATACCATGCTGGATGTGGATACGGATTCCGAGGAAAAACTGAACAAACTGTATGTGATGGTGGGCAACAAACCGGTGGAAGTTCCGGAACTTCATGCGGGAGACATCGGGGCCATTGCAAAACTGAACGCCAAGACCGGCGATTCCCTGGCTACCAAGGCGGTTCCCGTTATGTACGGCAAGCCGGAGATTTCCGTTCCTTATACATACAAGAGATACAAAGCGGTGAATAAAGGAGATGTGGATAAGATTTCCCAGGCTCTTTCCAGAATGATGCAGGAAGATCTGACCATCCGTCTGGAGAACGATACGCTGAATCATCAGACACTGCTTTACGGAATGGGCGATCAGCATCTGGATATCATCGTCAGCAAACTGAAGGAACGTTATAAAGTGGATATCGAGCTTTCCAAACCGAAGGTTGCGTTCCGGGAGACCATCCGTAAATCCTCCGATGTGGAAGGAAAATATAAGAAACAGTCCGGCGGTCACGGCCAGTACGGTCACGTAAAGATGAAATTCGAGCCCTCCGGCGATCTGTCTGAGCCTTACGTATTTGAGCAGATCGTGGTAGGCGGAGCCGTACCGAAGAATTACTTCCCGGCTGTGGAAAAAGGTCTGCAGGAATCTGTGCTGAAGGGCCCGCTGGCCGCTTATCCGGTTGTCGGCGTGAAAGCGACTCTTTACGATGGATCTTACCATCCGGTGGATTCCTCTGAGATGGCTTTCAAGATGGCGACGATCATGGCCTTCAAGAAAGGATTCATGGAGGCGTCTCCGGTACTTCTGGAGCCCATCGTGACCATGAAGGTTACGGTTCCGGACAAATATACCGGCGACGTCATGGGTGATCTGAATAAGAGAAGAGGCCGTGTGCTGGGTATGAATCCGGATGCCAACGGCAATCAGGTGATCGAGGCCGATGTGCCCACACTGGAAATTTACGGTTATTCCACTGTACTGCGTTCCATGACCGGAGGCAGCGGTGATTTCTCCTATGAGTTTGCACGCTACGAACAGGCGCCAAACGAGGTGCAGGAAAGAGAGATTGCTTCCCGGGCGAAGGAACTGGAAGACGGAGAAGAATAAAAGATACAAAACAGCTTCGGAAAAAGGATTCCGGAGCTGTTTTTTTGGGCAATACTGTGATATAATTCTTAAATACGCGAAAAAACAGTAACCAAAAGAAAGGTGTATCCCATGAAACGAAGTAAAAAAGGAAAAATTCTGGCCGTAATCGCTGTGTTGATACTGGCAGGGCTCTATTATTACGTGACGCTGCCGGCCATCAATATCCATTCCAGCGGATTCTGGGCATTTCTCATTGCGCTGCTGGCAGTGATTCTGGCGTATGTGGCTTTTCGGGGAACCAGACTGCATTCCGTAAATGATCTGCGGGACTTAAAAGAGCTGGGAAGACGGAAAGTGATCAAGGTTCTGCTGGGTCTGATCGGCATCCTGGTGCTGATCCTGGCGGTGGGTACAGTGCTGTCCTCTCCCATCGTCAATGCGAAAAAGTACCAGCAGCTGCTGGAACCAAAGACAGGGGATTTTGCGGAGGACATCGATGAGATCGCCCTGAACAATATCCCTTTGCTGGACAAGGATTCGGCGGAACTTTTGGGGAACCGGAAGATGGGCAGTATGGTAGATATGGTGTCACAGTTTGAGGTGAGTTCCCTGTATTCCCAGATCAACTATCAGGGAAGACCGGTGCGGGTGACGCCCCTTGTCTATGCCAGCCCCATCAAATGGCTGACTAACCAGAGTCAGGGTATTCCGGCTTATATCACCATCGATATGGCCACACAGAATACGGAACTGGTGAAACTTTCCGAAGGGATTAAGTATTCTCAGTCAGAGTATCTGAACCGAAATATTTACCGCCATCTGCGTTTCCGGTATCCTACGTATATGTTTGACCAGCTCAGTTTTGAAATCGATGACGAGGGCGTTCCCTACTGGATCTGCCCGGTAAAAGAATTTACCATCGGCCTGTTCGGCGGTCAGACCATCGGAAAAGTGGTTCTGTGCAACGCCATCACCGGAGAATGTGAATCCATGCCGGTGGAGGAATGCCCCACCTGGGTGGACCGGGTTTATCCGGCGGATCTTCTGATCGAGCTTTATAACTATCACGGAACGCTGATCAACGGTTTCTTTAACAGTATTCTGGGACAAAAGGGATGCTTGAAGACTACGGACGGTTTTAACTATATCGCCCAGGATGATGACGTATGGGTATATACCGGGGTCACCTCCGTCAGCGGAGACCGTTCCAACGTGGGATTTGTGCTGATGAATCAGAGAACCAGTGAGACCAGATATTACGAAGTGGCCGGGGCGGAGGAGTATTCCGCCATGGCTTCCGCAGAAGGGCAGGTGCAGAATCTGGGATATAAGGCGGCTTTTCCGCTGCTTTTGAATATTTCCGGAGATCCCACTTATTTTATCGCGCTGAAAGATAATGCCGGGCTGGTGAAAAAGTATGCTATGGTCAACGTGCAGAAATATCAGAATGTGGCCATCGGGGATACCGTGGAAGAGTGCCGGGAGACCTATATCGATCTGATGCAGACATCGGGCGGAGGATTTGAAAACGCGGACAGCCAGACGGAGACGGCCCAAGGCACGGTTCATCGCATTGCCCAGGGCGTCATCGACGGCAATACCCATTTCTATCTGATGCTGGAGAATAGCGATCTCATTTTCGACGTTCCTTTGGTGGATTATCCGGAGGTTCTTAAAGTGGAAGAGGGAGATCGGATTACGGTGGAATATCTGCCGGGAGATCCGCTGTGCACCGTCAGATCACTTGACAAAACGGCGCTGACCCAGTAGAATTGATGAAAGAGAAAAGCAGCGCCCCCATGCCGTGAGGTGTGGGGGCGCTGATATGATGAGAAAGCCGGAAACGGATCATATATTTTAGGAGGAAGAAAAATGAGCGCACCTTACAATCACCGAGCGATCGAAGAGAAATGGCGCAAGAACTGGGAAAAACACCCGGTGAATGTGAATGATGGAAAGAAACCGAAATATTACTGTCTGGACATGTTTCCCTATCCTTCCGGAAACGGCCTGCATGTGGGCCACTGGAGAGGTTATGTGATCTCAGATGTATGGAGCCGCTATAAAATGCTGCAGGGCTATTACCTGATTCATCCCATGGGATGGGATGCTTTCGGTCTCCCGGCGGAAAACTATGCCATCAAGATGGGCGTTCATCCGGCCAAATCGACGGCAGAGAACGTGGCCAATATCAAAAAGCAGATCAATGATATCGCGGCTATCTATGACTGGGATATGGAAGTGAACACCACAGATCCGAATTTCTATAAATGGACCCAGTGGATTTTTGTCAAAATGTTTAAAGAGGGACTGGCCTATGAAAAGGAGTTCCCCATTAACTGGTGTCCTTCCTGTAAAACCGGACTGGCCAACGAAGAAGTGGTCAACGGAAAATGTGAGCGCTGCGGCGCCGAGGTAACCAAGAAAAATCTGCGTCAGTGGATGCTGAAGATCACCAAATATGCAGACCGTCTGCTGAATGATCTGGACAAACTGGACTGGCCGGAGAAGGTAAAGAAGATGCAGTCCGACTGGATCGGCAAATCCTACGGCGCGGAAGTGGATTTCCCCGTGGATGGAAGACAGGAGAAGATCACCGTTTATACCACCAGACCGGATACCCTTTATGGCGCAACCTTCATGGTTCTGGCTCCGGAACATCCGCTGGCGGCTTCTCTGGCCACGCCGGAGACGAAAGAGGCGGTGGATCGTTATATCTATGAGTCCTCCATGAAATCCAATGTGGACCGTCTGCAGGACAAGGAAAAAACCGGCGTATTCACCGGAAGCTATGCCATCAATCCTTTGAATGGCGCAAAGACGCCGATCTGGCTGTCCGACTACGTGCTGGCCGATTACGGTACGGGAGCCATCATGTGCGTACCGGCTCATGACGACCGCGACTTTGAGTTTGCGAAGAAATTCGATATCCCGATCATCCAGGTCATCGCCAAAGACGGAAAAGAAATTGAAAATATGACCGAGGCGTACACGGAGGCTTCCGGCACCATGATCAATTCCGGAGAGTGGAACGGCATGGAATCCGCCGTGCTGAAAAAAGAAGCGCCTCACATGATAGAGGAGAGAGGGCTTGGAAAAGCTACCGTAAACTTCAAGCTGAGAGACTGGGTATTCTCCAGACAGCGTTACTGGGGCGAGCCTATCCCCATCATCCACTGTCCGAAATGCGGCAATGTGCCGGTGCCGGAGGAGGAACTTCCGCTGCGCCTTCCGGATGTGGAGTCCTATGAACCAACCGGAACGGGCGAATCCCCGCTGGCTTCCATCGAGGAATGGGTGAACTGTAAATGCCCCGTCTGCGGCGCGGATGCAAAAAGGGAGACCAACACCATGCCCCAGTGGGCAGGCTCTTCCTGGTATTTCCTTCGTTACGTGGATAACAAGAACGACAAAGAACTGGTGTCCAAAGAAAAAGCCCATCAGTACCTGCCGGTGGATATGTATATCGGCGGCGTGGAGCATGCGGTGCTTCATCTGCTTTATTCCAGGTTTTATACGAAATTCCTGTATGATATCGGCGTGGTGGATTTCGAAGAGCCCTTTACCAAGCTGTTTAACCAGGGCATGATCACCGGAAAGAACGGGATCAAGATGAGCAAGTCCAAAGGGAATGTGGTATCTCCCGATGATCTGGTGCGGGATTACGGCTGTGATTCTCTGCGTATGTACGAGCTTTTCGTGGGACCGCCGGAACTGGATGCGGAGTGGGACGACCGCGGTATCGACGGCGTATACCGTTTCCTGAACCGTTTCTGGAAACTGGCTATGGACAGCAAGGATGCCGGTGCGGCGGAAACCAAAGAAATGGTGAAACTACGTCACAAACTGGTATTCGATATCACCCAGCGTCTGGAAAGCTTCAGCCTGAATACGGTCATTTCCGGATTTATGGAATACAACAACAAACTGATTGACCTGGCGAAAAAGACCGGAGGAATCGACAAAGAGACCATGGAAACCTTTATCATCCTTCTGGCTCCCTTCGCTCCCCATATTGCCGAAGAACTGTGGGAGGCTTACGGCCATGAAACATCTGTATTTGAAAACAGATGGCCCGAACACGATGAGGAAGCCATGAAAGACGACGAGGTGGAGATTCCGGTACAGATCAATGGAAAAACCAGAGGAGTGGTATCTGTTCCCGCCGATGTTTCCAAAGAGGATGCCATCGCAGCCGGCAAGGAGGCGGTCGCAGACAAACTGACCGGAAACGTGGTCAAGGAAATTTATGTTCCGGGAAAGATTCTCAACTTTGTAATGAAATAAAAAAAGGCCATACTGATTTTCCTTTCTTTGAAAATCAGTATGGCTGTTTTTATGACGTCATGTGATAGTAATGAGCGTAGATACCGTTCTTTTCCATCAGTTCCTGATGATTTCCACGCTCGGCGATGCCGTTGTCCGCCACGACCAGGATCTCGTCCGCACCGCGGATGGTGGAGAGGCGGTGAGCGATGGTGATGGTGGTACGGTTTTTCGCCAGCGCGTCCAGGCTCATCTGAATCCAGTGTTCGCTTTCATTGTCCAGCGCGCTGGTTGCCTCGTCCAGAATCAGTACGGGCGGATTTTTCAGGAAAACGCGGGCGATGGCAATGCGCTGTTTCTGGCCGCCGGAGAGGCGGGCGCCGCGTTCACCCACGTAGGTGTCGTATCCGTCGGGCAAAGATTCGATAAAATCGTGGATGTTGGCTTTTTTTGCCGCGCTGACGATCTCCTCCATGGAAGCTTCCGGTTTTCCGTAGGCGATGTTTTCCCGGATGGAGCCGCAGAACAGGTAGACCTCCTGCTGTACGATGCCGATCTGGCTGCGCAGGGATTTCAGCGTCAGGCCGCGGACATCCTTTCCGTCGATGGTGACTTTTCCTCCCGTGACGTCATAGAAACGGGGCAGAAGAGAGCAGATGGTGGTTTTTCCGCTCCCGGAGGGCCCTACCAGGGCCACAGATTTTCCGGCTTCGATCTGAAAAGAGACGTCGGACAGCACCGGGGTATCATCATCGCTGTAATGAAAAGAGACATGGTCATAGCAGACGGTTCCCTTTACCTGTTCCAGAGGCCGGGCATTCGGCGCGTCCAGGATCTCCGGAGCTGTTTCCATAACCGATACGAAACGTTTAAAGCCGGAAAGTCCCTTTTGCATCATCTCTGTCAGTTCCACCAGAATCTGTATGGGGCTGATGAAGATGCCGATATAGAGGGCATACATGGCCAGATCCGCCGGCTCCATAAGACCGGAGGCGATGAGATATCCGCCATACACCAGGGTGACCAGATACATCAGACCCTGGAAAAAGGTGTTGCCGCCTTGGAAATTTCCCATGCACCGGTAATTATCATTCTTGGACAGAAGAAAGGCATGGTTGCTTTTCTCAAATTTATGGCGTTCCACGTCTTCGTTGGCAAAGGACTGGACGACACGGATGCCGGCCAGCGTGTCCTGGAGACTGGCGTTGACATCGCCGATTTTTTTGCGGTTTTCCATGAACGTTTCCTGCATCCGCCTGTTCTGCCGTACGGAAAAGAAGATCATGCAGAGCACCAGCAGAGCCAGTACGATGGCAAGACGCCAGTTGATCAGGAACAAAAAGACGAAGGAACCGACGATTTTCACCAGGGAGATAAACAGGTTCTCCGGCCCGTGATGGGCGAATTCCGAAATGTCAAACAGGTCGGAGACCAGCTTGCTCATCATCTGACCGGAATTATTCTGATCGTAATAAGAAAAAGAAAGCTTTTCATAATGATCGAACAGCTGCTGGCGCATATCCCGTTCCATGTTGGCTCCCATCATGTGGCCCTGATAGCTGACGTAATATTTACACAGGCTCTGGGCGGCGTACATGATCAAAAGAAGGAGGGCGATGGGGGGCAGCGCTTTTAAGATCGCATTGCCATCCCGGGTAAAAAGGGTAGCCGTCAGCGTCCTTAAAATCTGCGGGTAGGCCAGATCCACCAGACTGATCAGCGTCGCGCAGATCAGGTCCAGGAAGAATACGGTTTTATACGGTCCGTAATAGCGAATAAATTTTTTCAGTGTCTGCATAATGTTTCCCCTTGCTTTTTGTGGTATGATAATTTCAGGGACCGGATTGGTTCGGTCCGGTATCATCATACCACAAAATTTGCCGGGAGGGAATCATTTGAAAAAAGTGGGAATCGTCTGCTGCTCCAACGGGCAGACACAGGATATGAAACCGGTACTTGACCGGCTGCATCTTTTTTTGCGGCAGATGGGCGTTACACCGGTATACAGCGATTACATTTACAGCCGGGATTCTGTCTTCAGCGGGAGCGCAAAAGAGAGAGCCGGGGCTTTGATGGCGTGCTATGAAGAAGAGGATATCGAGGAGATCTTTGATATCTCAGGCGGCGATATCGCCAATGAGATATTGCCTTATCTGGATTTTTCCGTTATCCGGGCTCATCCCAAGCGGTTCTGGGGGTACAGTGATCTGACCACGGTACTCAATGGTATTTATGCAAAAACCGGTGTTTCCGGCGTGCTGTATCAGGTGAAGAATCTGGCGCGCTGCCAGGAGAAGAAAAGGGCAGAAGAGTTTGAGCAGGCATTATTCGGACAGGATAGCAGGCTGTTTTCCCCAAAATGTCGTTTCATACAGGGGGAAGAACTGAAAGGAATTGCCGTGGGCGGCAATATCCGCTGTCTGCTGAAGCTGGCAGGGACGCCTTACTGGCCGGATATGCGCGGGAAAGTACTGGTGCTGGAAGCTTTAAGCGGCGGGACGCCTCAGATCGTCACTTATCTGAATCAGCTGCAGCAGATGGGAGTGTTCGACCAGGTACAGGGAATTCTCCTGGGAACCTTCACACAACTGGACCGGGAGGAACCGCATCTTCTGGCGGAAGATCTGGTGCGGCGCTGCGGCGGGCACATTGCGCTGGCAAAAACGGATGAAATTGGTCATGGATACGACGCCAGGGCGGTACAGATCGGCAGAGAGATCTTGATCAGACGATAACCCCATAAAAAAGACATGTACACAGTTTTTAAAACGGGTACATGTCTTTTTGCCTAGTGCGCCTGGCGGCGCACGTTTCCTAAGGGTGCAAGTCCCAAATCCGCCTGGTAGCGGGAAGGATATAGCCGAAGGCAAGGGTGTCCATCGTGAGGTGGAATCTGAAGGAAGCCGGATGTGGGGAACCTACTAACCCACGGGCAAACCTCTGGTCTGACGAACAGAAACCGCATAGAAGGCTGTACATGAGGGTAAGTCTGCTAGCCAAGATGAAGCCCGATAGCTACACGGAATCATGTGCAGTAAATGCGGCAGATAGATGGAGGGAAGGAAACGTGTGGTACCCAGGGAGGTCTGTGCGGAACGCTCCGAGAGGAGTAACCGTTATTGTGAGATGACGCTGAACGCGCAGAAGTCAGCAGAGGTCATAGTAGCCGGAAGTTCTTCTACGGCGAAGGACCGAATCAATAGGAGTCTTTAGTACGACTGGGAAAGGAGGAATGAGCAGATGGGTACAGAAAACGAAGAAAGCTGCTCACAGAGAGATAGCGCGGAACGCAAAGGGTATGTGAGAGCGCACCGCTCATTCA
>HHCFR05603__coassemble_1356_pt1 | contig 12156 bp, 10 predicted proteins | sample HHCFR05603__metabat2_high_PE_015 | metagenome-assembled genome bin HHCFR05603
GCCCTGACTGGACGGGAAATGCGGCCCTGCTGGCCGCGGAAAGTGGCTGTTTGCACCTTGAATTCCGGTGTTCCTAAATTGAATGAATTAAGGAATATATTTACGGACTAAAGAAGAAATAGTATTAAACTATTCTACAACTCATTATTGACACGTAACGACGAAAGCGTTACAATTAAAGCGTAAACGGAGGTGATATTATGGAGAAATCAGCAACACTTAATCTACGGATTAATCCCACATTAAAATCAGAGGCAGAGACAGTTCTTTCGCGTCTGGGCATACCAATGTCAACGGCTGTCGATATGTTCCTGAATCAAGTAGTTTTAGTTGGAGGGATTCCGTTTTCCGTTACGCTTCCAAAGGCACCAGCAGATATAGATGCCTCTCAGATGACAGATGCGGCTCTTCATGCGAAACTTCAGAAGGGTTATGATGATTACAGAGCCGGAAGGACAGAGAACGCTGCAGAAGCATTCAAAAAGTTTAGGGAGACTCATAGGTGATGGAAAAATGGACTGTAGAAATTACTCAGACAGCCCTTGACGATATGGAAGGGATCTATGATTATATAGCGTTCTTCTGGCAGCGGAGAAATGCTATGGGTCAATATGACCGTATTGCAGATGCAATTCTCACTTTGGAAAGTAATCCTGAGAGATGTCCGGTTTTCGAGGTGGATCCGGATAAAGTGACAGTCACAGATGTGTTATATGGAGCTTCAAATGTGCATGCAAGACTGAAGGCAAGGCATATGGCAGGTGGTCTTTGAGATCATCTGCTGTATTTAAAATCAGAAGGAGTATTTAAAAATTTACCGTGTGATCAACCGATATCAGGATATAACAAGAATTTTTGAGTGATAACACAAACATGCCCCTGAAACGAGGTGCGAAATGATAGAAGTAGAGATTAAACTTGCAGTGACGGATTCTGTTGCCGTCCGCACAAAGCTTTTGCAGATTGGGTTTGTGGAGAACAGAAAAATAGAAGAGCACGATATCTATTTTGATAATGAAAAAGGGTATGTTCGGGAGAACGGATGCGCCCTGCGGGTTCGAGAAACGAAAGATTTGTACAGCAAAAGAGTTAATGCACAGATTAACTTTAAAGGGAAGAAACTGGACAGCCAGACGATGACCAGACAGGAACTGGAGACCAGCGTGGAGAATGCAGATGTGTGCAGGAGAATCCTGGAGGAGATCGGTTATAATCCGGTTATTCCCAAGGTGGTAAAAATACGTCAGATGCTGCAAAAGGATAAAGTGACGGCTTGTCTGGACCAGGTACAGGATCTGGGAGATTTTCTGGAACTTGAGATTCTGGTGGAAACGGAAGAGGAAAGAGAAGATGCCCTTGGAAGAATAGAAGATATCCTGAAGCAGTTGGGATATTCTATTGGAGATACGCTACAAACATCTTATTTATCGATGCTGCAGAAGAAAATCTTGTAAAGTTCAATCAGCAATTGAATGACAGGGATATGGTTCTGTGTTATCATGATTATGAAAATAAAATGTGACTGTAAGTGATGAGTTATCGTGAAGAACGGAATTTATAAGGGAAGGGATCAGTATGGAAAATTTCAAATATCCTGTGCTGGATGCGAAGCGGACCGGAAGGAAAATAAAGGAAGCGTGCAGGCAGAAAAATTTGTCTGTACGTGAGATTCAAGAATTTCTCGGATTAGGATCATTTCAGGCTGTATACCGCTGGTTCAGCGGTCAGTCCCTTCCTTCCCTGGATAATATGTATGCGCTCAGTCAGCTGCTGCAGAAACCTATGGAATCTCTGTTGGTTTCGGTAAAGGAACCGGCTTCCGCCGATATCCGGACGCTGCCGTCTGGCAAGGCGCTGGAAAAAAGACTGGCATATTACTGGCAAAGTCTGATCTCCAAGGCTGCATAAAACAATGTATTTTTTAATTGATTTTGAGAATACGGGCAGCAGCGGATTAAAAGGAGTGGAATATCTCACAGAGGAAGATAGAATTTGTATTTTTTTCAGTCGGTGCTGTGGAAAAATAGAGAATGGGCTTCTCCGGCGGATCATGGAATCCCGATGTGAAATAGACGGTGTAAAACTGGCTAGAAATGGAAAGAATGCACTGGATTTCTACATTGCCTCCAGATTGGGGGAAGTGTTTGGCGCAGGGTATGAAGGGAGAGTTGCGATTGTCAGTAAAGATAAGGGGTTTAAGGCTGTGCAGGATTACTGGAAGCAGTCAGACAGATGCAGACAGAATATTGTTCTGAGTGCGACGATAGAACAATGCATTGCTTCGGCAAATGAAAATAATGAAAGAACCAGAAAGATTCAGGAAGATCTAAAAACAGTAACTCTGGAGCAAATGGTGGAGGAGGCTGGAAAAAGAAATATGCTCTGCCGCCGGATTCAAAGCAAAATTGCGGATCCTGTCAGTGAAGAAGATATGGCAGCTGTAATGAAAATACTGGAGATGAAAAAAAGCAAAAAAGAGCAGTATATATCCTGTCTGAAATTTCTCGGAAGAGAAAATGGAAGAAGGATTTACCATATGATAAGAGAAATAGAAAGCAGGAAAGGTGAAAAAAGATATGGAATACAGACGTTTTGACAACACGGTTATCCTGAGACTGGATCCGGATGAAGAGATATGTGAGCAACTGATGAAAGTTGCCGTAAGAGAAAGGATTAGACTGGCATCGATCAGCGGTCTGGGAGCGGTGAAGGAGCTTACCACAGGCGTATTTGACACGGTGACGAAGGAGTACCATGCCAATGATTTTCAGGGGGCATTTGAGATCGTTTCCCTGACAGGAACGATCACGCAGAAAGATGGGGAGGCGTATCTGCATGCACATTTAAGCGCAGGGGATGCGAAAGGAAATGTATTCGGCGGTCATCTGAACCGGGCGATTGTCAGCGCTACGGCGGAAATTATTCTTCAGGTGCTTCCGGGACAGGTGGGCAGGAAATTCAGTGAAAAGATTGGACTGAACCTGTTTGAATTTTAGTGGAGGAACGAAGGATGCACGTGACAGATAAACTTACAAGGCCATTGACAGAAGCAAAGTATCTGAATGCGGATAATGTCGACCGATATCGGAGCATTATGCGCATTTTTTATGAAAATTATGAGAAGCTGCGGTACTGGTTGTATCAGGAAGAAGTGTATGAGGAAATGAGAAGAGATCCTTATTTTGCGGATTACCGGATGGAGCAGTGCCAGCAGGACCTTGCCATGCTGACGGAGTGGAAAAATTTGAATACCATTCAGGATACCCGCAAAGTTGCTTCTATCGAAGAGTTTAAAAATAAGAAATTCCGGTATCAGATGTCGGAATACAGTGTGGAAATCGAGCGCCTTGTGCTGCGTTTAGAAAATCTGTTCGTGGAAGGGGCTTCCCTGGAGCCCACATTGCTGGAACGGCTTCGCATTCATGTGGAGAAGTTTTCAGGGATGGCCGGTCAGGATACCGAGACGGTATATACCTGGTGGAGCGATTTGAATAACGACTTTATCCGTCTGAATCAGAATTATCAGGATTATATCCGTGATCTGAACAGTGTGAAGGCAGAGGAAATGATGCGGACAAAGGAGTTCCTCGTTTTCAAGGATAAGTTGGTAGAATATCTGAGAAACTTTGTGAAAGGTCTGCAGAAAAATGTGGGGGTCATCGAAGAGACGCTGCGTCTTCTGGAGCCGGAGATTCTTGGAGCGGTACTGGAAAAGGTGAACGATTACGAGATGTCCATTCCCAGGATGGATGTGGAAGTTTCCCGGGAAATGATCGAGGAGAAAACCAGGGGACGTTTCAAGAGTATTCGGAATTGGTTTGTGGCTGAGGGGAGTCAGGAGAACGAGGCAGGCAGGCTTTTTGACGCTACCAATGAAATTATCCGCAGGATTACGCGGTATGCGGCGCAGCTTAGTGAAAAGAATGCGCTGGGGGCCAATCGCAGGGAAGAATACAGAAAAGTAGCAGAGATTTTTCTGAAGTGTGAAAATCTACAGGAGGCTCACCGAATGTCAGCCATGGTATTTGGCCTGGAGAAGCCCTTCCATTTGAAGGCGGCAGCGGACCGTGAGACGGACAGCATGAATCAAAGTGTTTATGAGGAGCCTGCGGCGGAGATTCTTTTACGTCCTAGAATTCGTAATTACGGAGAAAAATCAAAACGTACTTCTATTCGCGACAATGCCAGAGAAAAGGAAGAGACAAGGCGGGCGGCTGTGGAACAGATGAAAAAAGACTGGGAGAAGCTGGAGGCGTTGGAGAAAAACGGCAGGATTGATTTTGACAGTCTTCCTGTGATCGAGGCCAGAGTCCGGGAGATTCTGTTGAAATGGTTGTCCGACGCTTTGGAGGACAGTGACCATTCCGCGCGGGCGGAGGATGGAAGGGAATTTATGCTGGATATGACACATGTTGATGAACAATGTGTGGTGCACTGCGAGGATGGAAATTTTACAATGCCAAAACTCAGTATCGTATTTCAGGAAGGAGCGGTCAGATGAAAGAACTGGAAACGCTGCTGGCAAGGCGTTGGGTACTGAAAGCGGAAGATCGGGAACTGTATTACCGCATCAGAGACTCTATTGGTGAGATCCGGAAATTTGCGACGGAAAAAATGGGATGCCAGGTAATTGAAAATGCACTGTTGGTGAAGTTGGAGAAGATTCCGGCATTGGCGGAGAGTTTTATGGGAATTGAAGATTTCCATACGAAAGAAGAATATGCTTATTTATGCATGCTTCTGATGTTTCTTGAAGACAGGGATGCCCAGGAACAGTTTATTCTTTCTCAGCTGACGGAATATATCGAGGCAAATATGCCGGGCGGAGGAATCGACTGGACATTATATGTCAGCCGGAGAAAACTGGTAAAGGTATTGAGGTATGCTGTCGGTCAAGGCATCTTAAAGGTGACAGATGGCAGCGACGATACTTTTATGGATCAGGCGGGAGGGGAAGTCCTCTATGAAAATACCGGGGCTTCCCGATATTTTATGCGAAATTTCAGCAGAGATATTATGGAATATACGAAACCGGAGGATTTTCAGGAGAGCGACTGGTTTTCCATTGATGAAGACCGGGGTATTGCAAGGAGACACAGAGTATATAAAAGGCTGCTGTTTTCTGTGGGGATGTACCGGGAAGAGGGAGCGGAAGAAGATTTTGAATATCTGAAATATTATGGCAGAAGGCTGGCAGATGACTTGGAACAGAGTTTTCCATGTCGGGTGCATATTCATAGGGGAAGCGCTTTTCTCATGCAGGGGGAAGAGTGCCGAATGGGGGAAGTATTTCCCGGGAGCACAGGGATGTCAGATATCCTGCTTTTTTGCTGCAGAGAGATACGAAAAAAAGTAAAAGACGGAAGCTGGAAGCCGGGAAAGGACGATATCATCGTGGTACAGTCGCTGGAGTTTGAGCGAATGGTGCGGCAGGTGAAGGAAGTATACGGCGAGGGATTTAATAAAGGATACCGGGAAATGCCAGAAGGAGAATTCGTCCGGGAGGTGGAAGAGCAGATGGAGCGCTGGACATTGATTCGAAAGGACAGGCGGGAGCAGACGGTGAAGATTTATCCATCTGCAGGAAAACTGACTGGGCGTTATCCGACGGACTATAAGATAAAGGAGAAAAATACGAAAGATGAACAGCAGATGGCAGGCAAGTAAAATCGGACTGATTAATTTCTGGTATTATGACGAGCAGGAGTTCCCTTTTGCGAAAGGAAGGATGCTGCTGCGGGGAGCCAATGGTTCAGGAAAATCAGTGACTATGCAAAGTGTGATCCCTCTGCTCCTGGACGGGAATATGAGTCCGGAACGTTTGGATCCCTTCGGGTCCAGAGACAGAAAGATGAGCAGTTATCTTCTGGAGGAAGACGATGGAAGAGATGAGCGGACCGGATATCTGTATCTGGAATTGAAACGGCAGGAAAGCAGTATCTGGCTGACCATCGGCATGGGAATACGTGCCCGCAGAGGCAAACCTTTGGACAAATGGTACTTCAGTCTGACAGACGGCAGAAGAATTGGAAAAGACTTCTGGCTGTACAAGGAAACGGGAGAGAAGGTGACCCTTTCCAGAAAAGAACTGGAAAATCGGATAGGAAACGGAGGTCAGGTGTTTGACCGACAGACAGACTACATGGATTATGTAAATCAACAGGTGTTTGGATTTGAGACGCTGGAAGAATATAAAGAAATGATTGATCTTCTGATTCAGCTTAGAACGCCGAAGCTGTCGAAGGACTTTAAACCGTCGGTGGTCAATGATATTTTAAGCGACTCCCTTCAGCCCTTGTCAGATGAAGATCTGCGTCCTATGTCGGAAGCCATTGAAAATATGGATACCATGAATATGAATCTGAAATCCCGGGAGGCAGGATATCAGGCCGCCGGAAAAATTCAGAAAGTGCTGGACAGGTACAATCGTCTGATTCTCTTTGGCAAAGCGCAGCGTTGTGTGGCAAATGAAAAAATGCAGTCATCCCTGGAAAAAGAAATCAGGGAGCAGGCAAAGCAGATGCAAAGCTGCAAAGAACGGATGGAAACGTTGGAGCAGGAAAAGTCCCGGCTGGATGCCAGAAGAGACGCTATGGAAAAGGAAAGGGAATCCTTAAGCAAAAGCGATGCAGTCAGCCTGAAAGCCCGCCAGATGGATCTGGAGTTCCGTATGAAAGCCAGAGAAAAACTGCTGGAAGAAAAGAAAAGTCAGATTGCTGCCAAGCAGGAACAGTATGTGGCGACGGAGGATAAAAAGAAAAAGGAAGAGAACCGGGAATACGAAAAAGAGAAGGAACTGGGGGAGATTTTGGATGAGATGCAGACGGAAGCGGAGGAGATGGCTTTCGAGGAGCATGCATTTTTCCAGGAGGAAGTAAAAAGGCAGCTGCATGCAGAACTTTCCTGGGATACTCATAAAGCCCAGTTTGAGAAAACGGCAGATGAAATCAGCCGGGGGACATCGCTGCTAAAGGAGACGCAGGTCTGTCAGAAGGAGGCGGATGATCTGCTGAAAAAGTGGGAAAAGCAGCAGCGTGAGACCGATACGGCCAAACGTCGGGAGAATGAACTGGAAGATGTTATGATCCAGATCGAAAATGAGTGGAAAGAGGCGTTGTACAGCTGGAACGGACGTAATACGGAACTGAAATTCACACCTCAGCAGATGCAGGAGTTGGCCAGATTTGCCGATGAATATACAGAGGGTGCAGATTTTGCCCGGGTAAGAAAGATAGCGGCAGATCTTTGGATCGGAAAAAACAGCGAGATGAATGGCAGCCTTTTAAAGATGCAGGAAGAGTTTCGCGAGCTGGAAAAAATCCATCAGGAGATCCTGGAAGAGCTGAAGCAGTGGGAAGCCCACAAGGAGCCGGAACCGCCAAGAAGCGATGCAGTAATAAAAAACCGGGAACGTCTGAAGGAAGCAGGGATACCTTATGTAGAGTTTTACAAGGTGGTGGAGTTTGGAAAAGATCTGGAAAAGGAAGTCTGCGACCGGCTTGAGGAGGCTCTGCTTGCTACGGGAATCCTGGATGCCCTGATCGTAGAGGAGCAGTACCGGGAGCAGGTTCTCAAGACAGACCCAGGCTGTGAAGATCGTTATCTCTTTGTTCCGCCCCATTATGGCGGGCAGAGTCTATTAGATGTACTGGATCTGAATGATTCGGTTAATGACATATTTTTTAATCAGAGGGTCACGGGAATTCTGGGAAATATCGGGTTTGGATTACCGGAAAATGCAGACGGCGACCTGCCGGCTGCCACCAGAATATATCCGGATGGTTCTTATCAGATCGGTGTGATCAGCGGAACAGTGGCGGGAGAGCATGAGGCTGGATTTATCGGAGTGAAGGCGCGGGAAAAGAATCGCAGGAATCGGATTGCAGCCTGCAAGGATGCGCTGGCCTGCAATGAGAAAGCACAGAAGAACCATTGCGGTGAGATCGAAGAATTAAAAAAGCGTATCGCCCGGCTGGAAAAGGAGTATCAGGGACTTCCGGGAGATACGGATCTGCGTGAGGCTGCGCGAATGCTTTCCGATGCCAGAAGAACAGTAGAACAGATGAAAGAAGAGGGAGCCAGATTAGAGGAGGAACTGTTAAAGGTTCACGAATCGCTGAAGGAACTGAAAAGGCAGGCGGTCGAGATTGCACAGAAGCTGTATCTGACCTGCAGTCTGGAAGTCTTTTGCCGGGCAGAGGAAGCAGCCCGCAGTTATCGTCAGTATTTTTATCAGTTGAAGTCCGCTCATGAACTTTATCTGCAGATTCGTCTTCACCTGGAGGAACTGAGAGAACAGCTGGAGAATCTGGACGGGGATCTGGATCAGATCCGTTACGAACAGGGAAATACTCAGCGGGAGCTTAAGAAAGAGCAGGAAGAGTATGATTCTGTATTGGAGCAGTTGAAGCTTACAGATTATGAACAGATTCGACAGAGACTGGATGAGTGCATGGCATGGTTGCAATCCTATCCTGCCTTGCTGCAAAGCTGTGTGGAAGAGAGAGCCCAAAACCGGGAGAGGATCCGGGTACTGCAGGAGCAGTCGGTTCAAAATGAGGAAAGACTTGCGCAATGCAGGAGAAGAGGAGAGTATCTAGCTAGATGCTTTGAGGCGGAGCGGGATCTGAAGTATGTGGCTTTGTCGGAAGAGACGGCTGTCAGCGCGCAGAAAGTGGAGGCATGTCTTCAGGAGGAGTGCCGGGATTTGGATCTGGATCAGATCATCCGTAATCTGAATCAGGTATATTTTGAAAATCGAGGATTCCTCACCGATTACCAAATCATGCAAACGGAACTGTTTGAAGAGCTGAGCGAAGAAGCGCAGCAAGGGGATCCGCCGGCTAAAAGGCTGGATATTGCCGCGCGTTATCAGGGCGTTCGGATTCCCTTTGGCAGGCTGCTGGTTCATCTGGAAGAGGAAATTGCTCAGCTGAAGGATCTGATCCAGGACGGAGACAGGGAACTGTTTGAGGATATCCTGGCCAATACGGTGAGCAGGAAAATACGGGGAAGAATCAACGGTTCCAATGCCTGGGTGGACAAGATGAATGCACTGATGGAAGAGATGAATACTTCCAGCGGATTAAAGCTGAGCCTCAGATGGAGAAGCCGTACGGCGGAGACGGAAGAGCAGCTGGATACCAGAGAACTTGTAGAGCTGCTGAAAAAGGATTATCGCCTGATGCGGGAGGAAGAAGCGGCGAAGCTGTCGGCACATTTTCGTTCCAAGGTGGAGGAGGCCAGACGTCATGCCAGAGACAGCGGCGGCATGATTTCCTTTTATCAGGTGATGAAGGAGACACTGGACTATCGCAAATGGTTTGAATTTCAGCTCTTTTTTCAAAAAAGCGGTGAAAAGGTAAAGGAACTGACCAACAGTATGTTTGGAACTTTCAGCGGAGGAGAAAAAGCTATGGCCATGTATGTGCCTTTGTTCTCTGCGGTGGTGGCTAAATATGATGGCGGACGTTCGGATGCTCCCAGGCTGATTTCTCTGGATGAGGCTTTTGCAGGTGTGGATAATCGTAATATACGGGATATGTTTCGCCTGATGACGGAGTTCCAGTTTGATTTTATTATCAATTCACAGGTGCTTTGGGGCGACTGCGATACTTTGGACGCTCTGGCTATTTATCAGCTGCTGCGGCCGGAGAATGCTAAATTTGTGACGGTCATGCCTTATCTGTGGAACGGTCATACCAGAGAAATGCTGGAGGATGAGTCGGAAGTAGAGCAAAGAGCAGAGAAAGCAGGAAATGAATAGAAGGGAATCAGATGCGGGAATGGAGAAACAGCTGAGGGAGGAATGTCTTACCTACTTCCGGGAGCGGCCGGTTTTTTGTCGGGTGCTGGACGGATTTCGGGAAAAATATGTTTCTTACGGAAAATTTGCCGGAACCGTTGTGATGAAAAACCTGTCTGAAGAAGACAGGGAAGATCTGGAAGGATTTCTGGGACGAAATTATCATGGGAAAAAATCGGTCTCTATTTCTGCGAAACGGTTTGAACAGGCGCTTCTCAGAAGCCGATTTGGGGAAATTTCCGGAAAAGAGTTGTTAGAACTTTATTTTGAGGAGACGATGGAGAGCCGGAAAGAACGGAAGCAAAAGGAAGAAAAAAAGCGTCAGGAGATGATTGACAGGGCGAAAAAGGAGACTCTTCCGGGTACATTGGCTGCGCAGTGGTTGGAAGAAATGCAGAGTCCGGAGGCGGGTAAGGATCCGGAGGAAACCTGGCAGATGCTTCTTACGGGGATTGGGATTTTGAATCGGCTGCCGGCGGATGCTCAGTATCTGGCGGTGTTTGCGGCGCAGGTCACGGGGAATCCCCACGCGTTTGATGAGGGCACGAAGGGCGGACGATACCTCGAGCAATTGATCCGGTGGTACCTGCAGAAGACGGAAGGGATTCCTGAATATGAAAGAGGGGCGTCCGCTGACCATATCTTTCCTCTTATCGAAAAGCAGAAACATTTCTGGAAAGCGGGAATCCTGAAAGATGATGTTTCCAATTATGCGTTGGCAGCGGGAATCCAGGCCGAAAAAAAGGATGGCTGTTTCCATAAAGGAATGGACGGCTTTTTCAAAGAAGGACAGCCGGTGCAGATTCCGCTTTCTGTCATTGCCGGCTGGGAATCCGTCTGCTGTCCCCAAAACAGAGTGTTGATTGTGGAAAACCCGTCGGTATATGCCATGCTTTGTGGACAGTGGAAGGAAAGCTGTGCGCTTTTGTGTATGAACGGACAGCCGCGGTTGAGCTCTCTTTTGCTGTTGGATCTTTTTGCAAAAGCGAAAATGGAAGTCTGGTATGCAGGAGATTTTGATCCGGAAGGTTTGTTGATTGCCCAGAAGCTGAAACAGTATTATCAGGGGGAGTTCTTTTACTGGCATATGACGGCGGCGGACTATGAAAAAAGCAGATCCTTAGAAGTGATTTCTCCCAGGCGGCTGAAGATACTGGAGAAAATAGTGGATGAACAGCTGATGGAGACGGCAGAAGCGATAAAAGTGGAAAAGGTGGCGGGATATCAGGAGAATATGTGGAAAGTATATCTGGAAGATTTAATGGCGGCCGATACTGTTTTTTGAATAACAGTTAATTTTCCTGAATGGGATTTAACGACGGCTCAGTTGTGGAAGGACTGCAGGTCTGGTATGCTTATAGCAGCAAAGGCTGATGCAGATCAAAGCAAAGGAGTGGGTTTTATGTCAGTGGGAAAAGTGATCAGAAAATACCGAAAAATGAAAAATCTGACACAGGAGGAGATGGCGGAGCGGCTCGGTGTGACCGCTCCGGCGGTGAATAAATGGGAGAATGAAAATTCTTATCCGGACATCATGCTTCTGGCGCCCATCGCCAGGCTGTTGGGGATTTCCCTGGACACTTTGCTGTCCTTCCGGGAGGAACTGACAGCGGATGAGATCGATGAGATTGTCCGGGAAGCAGATCAGAAACTGAAGACGGAATCCTTCGAAACGGCATTTGAATGGGCCAGGAAAAAACTGGAGGAATACCCGAACTGTGAGATGCTGATCCTGAATCTTGCGGTTCTTCTGGAGGCACAGTGTATGCTGCAGGATGTTCCGAAAATGGATGAATATGACGGGTATGTGCATTCCCTGTACCTGAGGGGGCTGAGCAGCACGGACGAGACGGTTCGCGTGCGTGCGGCGGATGCGTTGGTGGGACGATGTATGCGCAAAAAGCAGTACGAAGAAGCGGAGAAGTACCTGGAGTATTTTTCTGTCCAGAATCCGGAGCGAAAGAGGAAGCAGGCTCAGATCTATGCGGAGACGGGACGGATCAGGGAGGCCTGTAAAGCGTATGAGGAACTGCTGTTTTCAGACTATCAGAGAGCGAGTATGGAGCTGCACGGACTGTATCTGCTGGCGCTGCAGAATCAGGATGGGGCAAGAGCGCGTATGCTGGCGGATAAGCAAAAGGAACTGGCACAGTGCTTCGAAATGGGGAAATACCATGAGGTTTCCTCCGGGCTGGATTTTGCGATGCAGGAAAAGGATGGCGATCAGGCGGTATCCATAATGGAAGAGATGCTTTCCTGCGTGGAACAGATCGGAGGTTTCCGAAAATCGCCTCTCTATGAACATATGGAGTTCAAGGAAGTCAGTGAAGAATTCGTCGCGGAGCTGAAGG
>HHCFR05603__coassemble_1373_pt1 | contig 11940 bp, 10 predicted proteins | sample HHCFR05603__metabat2_high_PE_015 | metagenome-assembled genome bin HHCFR05603
CGTTTCCCCAAACAGGGTGGACTGGTCAGCCATAAGAAAATGTATCAGGAAACAAGAAAATTATTTGATAGTCTTAATATAAATATTAATCCGAAAACAACTGTGAAATATCTGACAACAGGGCAGAGACAGATAGTAGAAATTGCCAAAGCGATTTCCAGAGACGCCAGGATTATTGTTATGGATGAGCCGTCTTCCAGTCTTACCAACAGCGAAGTAGAAGCATTATTTCAAATAGTAAAGGATCTGCAGAAGAAAGGGGTTACGGTCATTTATATTTCTCATCGCCTGGAGGAACTCTTTCAGATATGTCAGAGGGTTACTGTAATGCGGGATGGGCAGTTTATTGAAACTCTTGAGACGAAAGATACCAACCGTGAAGAACTGATTCGCCTGATGGTTGGACGAACTTTAAACGAAACATATCCTGAGCGACAGGCAAAGCCAGGGGAGACGGTGTTGGAAACCCGCAATCTGTACGGAAATGGAGATATTGATATTAATTTCCAACTGAGGAGAGGAGAAATTCTTGGCTTTGCCGGACTGGTCGGCGCGGGGAGAACAGAACTGGTGAGAATGCTTTATGGAGCTGATCCGGCAGAGCGCGGCGATATACTGCTGAAAGGAGAAAAAATTAAATTATCAAGTCCGTCAGATGGGATTCAAAAAGGAATTGGTCTGATCCCGGAAGACAGGAAAATTCATGGTGTGATTCAGAAAATGAATATCAAAGATAATATTACTCTGGCAAATTTTAAAGGAATATCGAAATTTGGCATAATTAACAGTAAAAAAGAAGTTCAGCAGGCGGAAAGGTTTCGGAGGGAGCTGAGGATAAAAACACCAAGTCTGAAACAAAAGGTAAAAAATCTTTCCGGCGGAAATCAGCAGAAGGTTGTGCTGGCCAAGTGGCTGGCTACGAATTCACAGATTCTTATTTTTGATGAGCCAACCAGGGGAATTGATGTGGGGGCAAAACAGGAAATATATAAATTAATGAGAGATCTGGCAGAAGAAGGAAAATCAATTATTATGGTGTCTTCGGATATGGAAGAAATTCTTGGTATGTCCGATCGAATTATAGTGATGTATGAAGGAAGAATTACAGGCGAAATTGAACGAAAAGAATTTTCTCAGGAAAAAATTATGAAACTGGCCAGCGGTCAGGAGCGGGGGAGGACGTTATCATGAAAAATAATATTGCAGAAAAAGCGAAAGAATATGTTATAGTAATACTGCTGCTGATTGTGGTAATTGTGTTCTCGATTGCCAGCCCGAATTTCTTGCAGGTAAAAAATCTGTTTAACATTGCACGGCAGGTTTCCATGCTGGGAATTATTGCTGCCTGTACGAGTTTTGCCATGATTGCCGGCGGAATGGATTTATCTGTGGGATCTACTTTGTCTTTCTCATGTGTTTTAACAGCGGCTCTTCTTGTCAATTATAATATAAATATTTTCCTCGCATGTCTGATCGCTGTGGCAGCTTCCACAGGTCTGGGACTGGTCAACGGATTAATTGCAGTTGGTTTGGATGTGGCGCCTATTATTATTACGCTGGGTACAATGACGGCTTATAAAGGCGTTGCCTACCTTATTTGCGGCGGGATATCTATTTATGGGACACCGGAAGCATTTCGCATGCTTGGCCAAGGGTATATTGCCGGAGTAATTCCGATTCCGGTAGTTGTATTATTACTGATCGTTGTTATCGTTGCTTTTATACTAAATAAAACGACCTTTGGCAGGGCAGTATTTGCTCTGGGTGGAAACGACGAGGCGGCCAGGCTTGCGGGAATCAATGTAAAAAGAATAAAGATGCTGTTGTATGCGATCAGTGGATTTGGCGCCGGGCTGGCTGGTGTAATTATGTGTTCCAGGTTAAGTTCCGGAGTGCCAAATTCCGGTACCGGTTATGAGTTTGATGCGGTAACGGCCTGTGTGATCGGCGGTGTCAGCACAGAAGGCGGGGAAGGAAAAATTTCCGGTGTTATTTGCGGCGTGCTGGTTACGGGCGTGTTGGATAATGGGTTAACGTTATTGAATGTAAATGAATTTTACCAGAATATAGCAAATGGTGTCGTTCTGATTCTGGCAATCGCCTTTGATGTGCTGCAGAGAAGGCGAAAGCTGAAAATGGATAAAAAGAAAGTAAACGAGATCCGAATGGGGCATAGTGTGCCGGGAGATATTTGAAAAAATATCTCCCCTGTTTTGCTTGGAAAAGGAGTGGGCAGATGCAAGTATTGATTATCGAAGATGAAAGAAAGATCTGTGAATTGCTGGTAAGACTGATTGAATGGGAAACAATGGGATTTCATCTTTTGGGGTATGTTTGTGACGGGCAGGAAGGATATGAAAAAATTATACAGGAGAAACCAGACATTGTTATAACCGATATTCGTATGCCGACACTGTCCGGGCTTGATATCATTCGTCAGGTACGAGAGGAAAAGATACCTTGCCATTTTATCGTGATCAGTGGCTATCAACAATTCGAGTATGCAAAGACAGCGCTTCAATACCATGTGGATGACTATTTATTAAAACCGATAAATAAAGAAGAATTAACGATAACCTTGGAAAAGGTAGCAGAAAGAATTTTGAAGAAAGAAGAACGCATTCTGAAACAAAAAAACCTGCAAAAAGATGTTCATGAAAAAACAGTTCAATTAAAACGACGTTTCCTGATGGATTTTATAAAGGATCCGCTTCATGCAGCCAATATGTCCGCTGATGAAGTGAGAAAAAAGTATTATTGTGATTTTGCAGGAAAAAGTCTGCAGTTAATCATTGTAAAAGCGGACTGTGTTCATGAGAATATTCATCAGTTTTTTCCTTTAATTCTTGGAAGGAGCCAGAAACTTTTTCAAAGATGTATCAGCGAAACCAGGGAGCAGGAGATATCGTGGTTTGAAAAGGATTATCTTTTGATTTTACTGATGGGTCAAAACGATATGTCAAATGAAGAAATAGTAAGAGATTACGCGCGGCAGCTGGATCGCATCATTGCGTCTTATGAGGGGCTGGAAATCTGTGTATGTCCGGGAAGTGTGGTTTCCGGTTTGGGAGAACTTCCGCTGTCTTTGCAGGAGGCGAGAAGATCCGTGCGGTATCGGGTTTTGAGAAAATCACATAATTTCTGCAAAGCGCCAATCGAGACAGGAAAAAGTGAAGAACGACAGAAGAAATTAATCGCGGATGAAGAAATATATGAATTAAAAAATGATCTGGAAAAGAGAGATTTAGATCAGATTAAAGATCGGCTGCGGATATTATTTTCTCAAACGGAACACCATTGTAAATATATGGATCCGCAATTAATTTATGAGATGCTATATGAAATTGTGGATATAACAGAAAACAGCCTGAAATTTTCAGAAGACGAATCCAAAAGAAGTATTTGTTTTGCAGAAAGCAGATTGTATATTCGGCATTCAGTATCTGTCCCATCGTTGCTGTATGGGTTTCGTAAAGCCTATATAAAAGAACTGAAAAAGTATTTTCTTCAAAGTGAACAGCAGGGGAATCGTCCGATCAGGGCTGCCATTCAATACATTACGGCACATTATGGTGAAGCGTTGACGTTGGAAGCGGTTTCGGAGGCAGTTCATCTTAGCCCAAACTATTTCAGCACTATGTTTAAAAAGGAAATGGATATTAGTTTTATCGATTATCTGACAAACTACCGGTTGGGAAGAGCAAAAAAGTTGTTAAGAGAAACCGATGAGAGCATTGCAGTCATTGCAGAAAAAGTGGGTTATAGTGACGCAAGGTATTTCAGCAGATTGTTCTCAAAAACTTTTGGAATTACACCGAATAAATACAGGAAATTGTAAAATGAGAAAAGAATATTCAATTGTTACGATATTAATAACGGAACTGATTTGCCTTGGGCTGCTTATACTTTTTTCTTTTATATTGCGGGACACGGTATTGCAAGAATATATATTCTGGACTTTTTGGATAGGAAGCGTACTGCTGACTGTAAAAAGTATCTTTCATATAAAAAAACTGAAGAAGGAAATGCTGGAAGCATTAAGCGGGGAAAGATTTGAAAAAAAGAATTTCGAATATTTACTTCGGCTTTTAACACATCGGTCAACAGAGGCAATTGATAAAGAAGTGAGGGCTACGATTGCGAACACAAGAGCAGAAATCAGTGCGCTGCAGAATCAGATTAATCCGCATTTTCTTTACAATACATTGGATACGATTCGCGGCCAGGCGCTTATCGACGGAACGCCTGTGGTAGCGGATATGGCTGAGGCGCTTTCGCATATTTTTCGGTACAGCATCAGTAATTCAGATCAGCTGGTGACGTTACAGGCAGAAATGCGGAATATAGGGCAATATATTATGATCCAGAAGTTTCGTTTTGAAGACAAATTTAAAATAGAAATTCATTACGAAGAAAATGAATTGATTTATTGCTATATACCGAAACTGACGCTGCAGCCCATTGTGGAAAATGCAATTTATCATGGACTGGAAACGATTAAATCCGGAGGCATCATTGAAATTTATATCTATGTGACATCCGGAAGGTTAATTATTTCTATTCAGGATAATGGCAAAGGCATGACGGTTAAGCAGCTGAATGAAATTAATTCTGGATTGAGATATCAATATTCCATTATCAGGACCCACGGGAACAGGCATACGGGTGTGGGCCTGGTTAATATTCACCAGAGAATTCAATTATTATTTGGAAAAGAATACGGACTGGTATTGCAAAGCGCGCAGGGAAAAGGAACGCAGGTGGAAGTTATTCTTCCGCAGATTACAGACAGAGAGTATGCATCGTGGAAACAAAGAGGTGACATAAAGGTATGAAACAAGAAATGTTAAGATGTCTGCATTTTGGAGAAAATGAGACTCCGGAGCACAGAGCGTTTGATATCAGTTTCCATTTGTTTCGAAAAGAGATTCTGGGCGTTTTGGGCTTGAGCGAATATGAAAAGGATGCATTTCTGTCGTGGATTTCCGGAGAAAGAAGGCAAAAAGACAGGAAGTTCAGTTTATTGCTTCGGGATGAGTTTTTTGTGCCGCAGTCACCAAAGCAGATACTTGCAGAGGGTATTTTCATAATTCGCCACGGCATATCGGCATTTTTGTCTATGAGTATACTGGAAAATATAATGGTACTCCCGGGGAAACCCGGACATGCGCACGGTTTTGGAAAACTGAAACTTCCAGAAAATATTCAGATTCTGATGGACCGTTTTCTGCCAGGTATATCCGCGCGGACAAACCTGGTGCAGCTTACTGAATATCAGAGATATATAGTAGAATTGATGAAGGCAGTATATTTTCAGGCGGAAATTATTATTATGGATGTCATGCTGGATGGGTTCCATCAAAAAGACCGGGATTTATTCTGGAGTCTGCTGTATTTATTAAAGGAAGAAGGGAAATCATTTATCATTTTTTTCCGTAATCTGGAAGAGGGCTGGGAAAACTGTGATCGCCTTTCGGTGTTTCGTCATGGAAATGGAGCGCACACGTTCGTCAAGAAAGATTTTTGCAGAAAAGAAGTGATTCGTTGTCTGCAAAATTCAAATAGTAAGTTTCAAAGGAAATTAAAAAACAGGAGAGAACAAGGGGAGGTTTTCCTGAAAGTTAAAGAGATGATTTTATCGGATGACCATGACAGTAATTATAGCTTTCTGTTGAGAAAAGGCCGGGTTACCGGATTTATAGATATGGAACATTATCGCTTTTTGGATCTTGCAGACGCTCTGTTTGGTATACGTGAACATTCGCAGAAAATACTGGAAATAAAAGGAAAACGCTGCCAGTTAAAATCCCCGGGGGAGGCGGTGAAAGAAAAAATATTCCTCTTTCACAGTCCTGCGGATCAGGATCATAGTTTTCAGATGCTGAATTTTCAGGAAAATCTGATGCTGCCATGGGAGCGGACGTCGGCATACCCTGGGGGATTTTTAAGAAAGAAATTTATTAACAGAGAGTACAGAGATTTTTTAAACTTAACATCTTATCCGGATTTAGAAGAAATTTTTACTAACCGTGATAAATTATATCTGCTGTTTTCCTGGATTGATCTAATGGGAATGGAATTAATTATATTTAAAAATCCAACCAAAGGATTAAATTTTCGGGATACGGAATTCGTCTGTGCGCAGATTCACAGACTGGCGGAAGAGGGAAGAGCAGTTGCATTGATTACTCCAGATGTTAGCGAGATAGAAACCTGTTGTGATGGATGCTATTATATCAGAGAGGGGAAAATTGATGAATACCGATCTTTATAAAATTTATCACCGTGTCAGGCCATTATACTGTCCGGTTTTGTTGATCGCCATATGGGGATATACCAGCATTTTTCATCCGGATTTTCTGAAAATAACAAATTTATTTATTATTTTACGCCAAAGCAGTTATCTTGGAATTCTGGCGTTAGCGATGTCAATTACAGTGATTGTCGGGGGAATTGATTTTTCTATAGCCGCTACGGCGGCGTTAAGCAGCACGATTTGCGTTATGCTTATGAATTTTCATGTTCCGGCGGCAGCGGCAGTTGGTTTGGGAATGTTGGCAGCAGTTTTCTGCGGATTACTGAATGGTATTATCCTGTCATTTACCGTATTGGAGCCGTACTATATCACAATAGGGACGATGACATTATTTTTCTGCGGAGCGTCAATTATCAAGTCAACATTTCCATCACAGGTGTTGTCCAATGAATTTTCTTTTATTGGGAAAGGATACGTGGGGCCGGTTCCGGCAGCGGTGCTGCTGCTTTTTTTAATTTATGTAATTATGTCTGTCATTTTAAATCATACATACTATGGCAGATATCTATTTGCTCTGGGGAGCAACCCAACTGGTCTTGCATTTATAGGAATCAGTACCAGAAAATATAAAACGTTTGCTTATGTTCTGGCTGCTTTTTTAGCCGGGATAGCCGGGATCATACTCACATCCAGAAATAATTACGTGAATACAGCCCAGGACTTTTCCTATATAGTTGATGCGATTTTTGCAATCACATTAGGAGGAGTAAGATTTCAGGGAAATAATCCCCACATCAGCGGAATTTTCCTTGGGAGTTTGCTGCTGTGTGTGATATCCAAGTGTCTGAATTCTTTTGGAATCAGCGTACTGATTCAGGATATGATTTGCTGTCTTTTGTTCCTGTTTACTATTGCAGCTGATAATTATTGTAAAAGAAATTAATGCGGTCATCATTAAAATGTTATATAATTTCTTCTAAACAATCTATTTCAATGCTTCAGATATTTAAAAAGAGCGGAGGGTATAATGAACAGAAAAGAAATCAATATCTGTGATATCGGAGAAATAAAAATCGGCCAGGCCGAAAATGTCCAGGCAGGAACAGGGTGTACCGTCCTGTATACAGAACAGGGCATGGCGGCTGGGCTGGATGTGCGCGGCGGCGGGCCGGCGTCCCGGGAATCAGAACTGATGAATCCGCTGGCGGCGGCACAGACGATCCATGGGATCGTGCTTGCAGGCGGAAGCGCCTTCGGACTGGGAGCCGCTGATGGCGTGATGCAGTATCTGGAGGAACGCGGCATTGGCTTCGATGTGGGCCCTTTGAAGGTGCCGCTGGTGTGTCAGGCAGATCTGTTTGATCTGACCGTCGGGGATCCGTATACCCGCCCGGATCGGGATATGGGATACGAAGCATGTATCAATGCGCAGCATGGAAATTACCGGGATGGCAATTACGGGGCAGGATGCGGGGCGACCGTGGGAAAGATCGCCGGCATGGATTTTTGCATGAAGTCCGGCATCGGAAGCTATGCACTGCAGCTGGGGGAGTTGCAGGTAGGCGCGCTGGTGGCGGTTAACGCTTTGGGGGATATTTACGACTGGAAGACCGGCTGTAAAGCAGCCGGGCTGCTGACTGAGGATAAGAAATCTTTTCGCCGTACAGAAGATCTGATGTATGCCAGTACAGAGGTGGTGGAAAATAAATTTACAGGCAACACCACCATCGGGATCATCGTAACCAATGCCGGTTTTACCAAACCGTCTCTGTGTAAGATCGCCGGTATGGCCCACGACGGCTACGCCAGATCGATCCGGCCGGTTCACACCACTGCCGATGGCGACAGCATCTATGCTGTTTCTGTGGGAGATGTGGCAGCAGATCAGGATCTGACAGGAACGCTGGCGGCAGAAGTGATGAGCGAAGCGATCCTGCGGGCAGTGACCAGCGCGAAAAGCGCTTACGGCTTCCCGGCATATGAGGATATGGTGAAATAAAAGAAAAATGCAGAAGTTACCGGAGAAACTGATCCAGCAAGTTGCCAAAGCGGGTGCTTATGCACCTACAGGGATGGGAACGGACAGAGCTTCTTTTAAGAATGCCGGGATTTGCGATACAAAGGCAAATCCCGGCATTCTTCTGCCAGAGGGAATCTTTACAGCAGATCTGTCTGCATCAGACTATCCGCGATTTTCTGGATGGTCTCCAACTCTTCCATCAGATCCTCTGCGATTTTTTCTGGAGACTGTCCTTTTGCCAGTTTTCTTTGCACCAGGTTTGTTAAAAGCTCTGTTCTGCCAGCTTCTAGTCCAGCATTGCGAGCCTCAATTCTATCCAGTTCACGTTCTTCCCAAGCATGCATAAAACGTACACCTACCTCTTCATTTGCTTTGATATTTTCGATTTTCCTGCGCAGTTTCTGTACCTTTTCACATTCACCGCCGGGTGGCGGCGGATCGTTGGTATGCTCCATGAAATGGAGCAGCTGTACCAGCTCCGGGCTGACATCCTGGGGATTCTTTCCTCTGGTATTGAGAAAGATCCGCACTGCGCCGTCTCCCAGGAGTCTCTCCTTGTTCTCCATACAGTTCATCCGAAAAGTATACCGGTAGTAACCGTCGCCGATCAGATCGAAGGGAGCGATGAGAATTTGGATGATGTCACCCAGCCGGTTGAAATCTACTGTCCCTGGTTTCAGCTGTGTGGTGTCGATATAGCCCTGGTAGTAGCGGCTGCGCCGGGGCAGGTTGCCGGTGTTGCGGTTTTGAACTTCGGTGTCATAGATGCGGTTGTCCTGATCCTTTGCCCAGACATCCAGGCGGATGTGGCGGTACTGAGGGGAACGGCGCGCCTCCTTTTCTGTCTGGGGCGGACCGGCCAGATGGATTTCCTGGCCCAGAATGATCTCCAGGATCAGCTGCATGACTTTCTGATCCTCCACAGCTTCAGCGAAGAGGAAACGGTCCAGAAGCGTCAGGCCGCTCAGATATTTCTTTGCGTCTGTCAAGTAGTATTCTCCTTTCATTATAGAGCAGGCGGCCGCATCTGTAAAGATGGAGTGCAAAGAAAATATATGCAAATGCAGCATGAGAGAAACGGACAGCTGCTCTGTGTTCAGTTGGTTATGGGGTATTCGTGGCAGAGATGCCACATGAATTCCGGCGGAACCGCCGGAGTGGAATGAGAGTATTGTAACAGAAAAGAAGAGGAAAAGCAAGAACTTTTTCGGGGCATGTATGGAGAATCCAGGGAGCAATTTTCGTCAAAATGCACACTTGCATGCCTTTGGAGTGGTTCTAATTGCATAAATATGCTTTATTATGAACTAACAAGGGATAAAATATTGAACTAACAGGAAAAGTGAGCTATAATTGTAAATAGTTTCGCGGAACTGACAGTTCCAAAATGCAGGAGGGATTCTATGTGGTGTGTTGTGAAATGCCGTGCGGGAAAAGCCGGAGAAATCATGGAGTTGTGCCGACAGAGTCTTTCGCGGGAGCTGCTGCAGGAGACTTTTCAGTTCACCCATGACCGAATGCGGCGCTATGAGGGCAGCTGGCATGTGGAATGCGAGCAGATGTTCCCGGAGTATGTATTTCTGGAAACGGAGGATCCGGCGGCTCTTAAAAAAGCGCTGAAACCATATCAGGATTTGGTACAGCTTCTGGAGGACGGCACGCTGCTGCAGAGTGTGGATCCCGAAGAGGAGAAATTGCTGCGCCTGCTGGGCGGAAAGGAGCACCATCTGAATATTTCCCAGGGATATATCCGGGATGGCGTCACTTATGTGACGGGAGGCCCGCTGGTGGGGCTGGAATCCAGAATCCGCAAAATCGACCGGCACAAGCGGACTGCGCAGATCGAAACGACAGACGATGGCCTGGGAAATTTTTTCACGGCAGGCCTGGAGATCGTCAGCAAAAGCTGAGGGGATGGGAGTGTGTGAAATGATATCGAATATTTTTCATAGGGTAGTCATATAATGCCGGGGAAAATCGGCAGGCAGATGGGAAAAATGAAGCATATGGTCAGCCTGCATCTGCTTCGCAGCGGGCAGATGCGCGGGAAATATCTGCGGAAACAGAAACTGTTCCGCCATATGGGGAAAGACGTGGACTATATGCCAAAAGAATTGCCGTCTCATCCTGATCTAATCAGCATTGGGAACAATGTGCTGATTGCGCCGGGGGTATCAAAATTGACGATGGCGTATTGATCGGAACCAATTCCAGGATCGGCAGGAACGTCAGAGTCGGCAGGAATGTTATCATACTGGCTCACTCCGTGGTGACAGAAGACATCCTACCCGGCAGTGTTGTGCGGGGAAATCCGGCGAAAGTAATCTGTAAAGCGGAAAATTATTACCGGGTGCATCCAAGGCGGAATCCTGGTTCCGGAGCAGCCCGGTGCAGGAGTCTGGCGGAGGCGGAAGCGGAATTTGTGGAATGGATGTGGAAAAAGTTTGAGGATGAGCACATCACCATGGAATGAGAAAAAATATACGAGAGTAAAGAAAGCAGAATTGCGTTATAGAAAATCGAAACAGAAGAAATCACTTAACGGGGAGGATAAGAACGTGGCGTTTCATCATACATCGGATATCCGGCCGTTTTCTGAAAGAATATGGCTTAGCTCGCCAACCATGCACGGCGATGAAGTAACGTACATGATGGAGGCTTATGATACAAACTGGATGAGTACCGTCGGGAAAAATCTTGATGAAATCGAAAAGCAAATCGCCCAATTGGTTGGCGTGAAATATGCGGTGGCACTAAGCGCCGGGACGGCAGCTCTTCATCTGGCCATAAAACTGGCCGGGGAAAAAGTGTACGGCCAGGCAAAGCCAGATGAGGGAACGCTCCGCTTGCGAAAGGTGCTGTGTTCCGATCTGACCTTTGACGCCAGCATTAATCCGGTGGCCTATGAAGACGGAGAAGCTGTGTTCATTGACACCGAGTATGATACCTGGAATATGGATCCGGCAGCGCTGGAAAAAGCCTTTGCGTTATATCCGGAAGCGAAAATCGTAGTGCTTGCGCACCTGTATGGGACACCGGGCAAGATCGAAGAACTGAAAGAAATCTGTGACCGGCACGGGGCGCTGATCGTGGAGGATGCGGCGGAGAGCCTGGGCGCGAAATATCTGTATCATGGGGAATGGAAAGAAACCGGAAGCTTTGGCGATTATAACTGTATTTCCTTTAATGGAAATAACGTCTTTGAGACGGAAATGATGAAATTTGATTGTAAAGAATCGACAAAAATTGCGACGTAAAAGTGTTGTTTTAAAGAGAATTTTTGTGTAAAAATACCAAAGAAATTATACATAAAAGAGATATGTACAAAACATAGGCGGTATGGACATCTACAGGCGAAAATGCCGGTACATAACCGCCTGTACATCTTGTTAATGGTTTTATTGGGAAGAGTCATACATAAACGTCTCAAAGAGACATTGTACATTGAGCGAGAATGTAACTGTATCGAAGATGTAATAGCTCATTGGACGAGATGATAGATGAAAATAGCATTTGAGTTTTGAAGAAATGATTTTGCAAGGATTATTTGCCTCTCATTAGGGAGCAGTAAAGATAGAACAAATTTAGAAACTACGCGGGAGATAGTACTGATGAGTGAAAGAAAAATTGCTGTTGCCGGAACAGGATATGTCGGATTGTCACT
>HHCFR05603__coassemble_1417_pt1 | contig 11509 bp, 8 predicted proteins | sample HHCFR05603__metabat2_high_PE_015 | metagenome-assembled genome bin HHCFR05603
CCGGATGGCCCGGTACATGAAGTATTCCGCCGATATTTACGCCATCTATCTGAAATACATCAGTCCGGAGGATATCCATGTCTACTCCATCGATGAATGCTTTTTCGACATCACCGACTATCTGGCTCTTTATCGGATGAACGCCCGCCAGCTTATGAAAACCATCCTGCTGGATGTGCAGAAAACCACCGGCATCCCCGCCACCGCCGGCATTGGACCAAATCTTTATCTGTGCAAAATCGCTCTGGATATCGTGGCAAAGCATACCGACAGTGATCCGGACGGCGTCCGCATGGGTGAACTGACTGTGGAAACTTACCGCTCTTTGCTGTGGAATCACCGTCCTTTGACAGATTTCTGGCGGATTGGAAGGGGAACCGCCCGCACATTGGAGAAAAGTCATATCTACACCATGGGCGATCTGGCCGAAGCCTCTTTATACCGGGAAGACTGGCTCTACAAAACCTTCGGCGTCGACGCGGAACTGCTGATCGATCACGCCTGGGGATACGAACCCTGCACCATGGCCGACATCAAGTCTTACTGTCCCAAAACCAGTTCTGTGGGCGCAGGACAGGTACTGCCCCGGGGCTACCCTTATGAAAAGGCAAAGATGATCGTCCGGGAGATGACCGATGAGATGATCCTGGATCTGACGGACAGGAAACTGACCGCCGATTCCATCACCCTGCACATCGGCTACGACCGGGCAAACGTGGACTCAGGATCCTATCACGGCCCGCTGCACACCGACCACTACGGCCGGACGGTTCCCCGTCCCGCTCACGGAACGGCCTCCCTGCCCTCCCCCACCTCCTGCGGCAGCCAGATTATGACGGCTGCCCTGGATCTTTTTGACCGGATCGTAGATCCTTCACTGCTGGTTCGCCGGATCACTATCACCGCCAACCGGGTAAATGCGGAAAGCTGCACACAGCTGGATCTTTTCTCCACGCCTGCAGAACTGGAGAAAGAAAAAAATCTCCGGCATGCTTTGCTGGAGATTCGAAAAAAATATGGAAAAAACGCCATTTTGCGGGGCACCAGTCTGCAGCAGGGCGCCACAGCCATCGAACGCCACGGCCAGATCGGCGGTCACAGAAAATCTTAAAGTTTTTATTTTTTATGAAATCCTTTCTTTTATGAAATCTAAACTTTACCTGAAATATAGCATTCTTCCCGTCCGCTGTCATTAAAAAATTGTGATTTCATTTTAGATTTATTGTACAATTCTCCTGTTTACATACCATCGAAAGGAGAATATGACATGGATCTACAGAAACTATTTAATTCTTATGAAACTTTGCTGATGCAGATGAAGGAAGATGGTTACTCCGAAAACTACATCAAAAGCGTAAGATTCGAAATCAACTGGATAAAGCGCAATCCAAAGCTGTTTCAATGCACTTCGTATCTCGAACTGTACGAAGAACGATTAAAAACAGGCAGAAATCCAGAGTCATCACAAGAGCGGATCTATCACAAACGGTCGCTCTTCACAATCCTCCAGCGGTTTGAAGAGAACAATGAGTTTCCAAACCATCATAAAAAAGTGCCGCTGGTACAAAAAAGTGCGTATTCAAAGTTATGCGGTGCCTTTAAAGAACTGATGGATTATTACAAAAGGTACGCTATCCAGAATGATTATTCAGTAAACACGATTACCAAGTGTGTTTCAAAAGCGTCCTGCTTCCTGCTTCATCTTCAACAGAGTGGACACGATTCCTTAGAAACAGTGACAGAAAGAGATGTCATCTCGTTCTTTACTGATGATAATGGAGTACTTTGTCGCAGCCGCTCTTATAGAAAAGACATCGAGTCCGTTCTCACAGTAGCGGAATCTTTGAACCCTTTGACAAAAAAGATCCGTTTGTTCCTTCCGGCTATTAAGAAGCGACGGCAGAACATTCAATATTTTACACAAGAGGAATCCCTCCGGTTACGTGACATTTTGGAAAACGGAGCCGCAGAGCTGACGAAAAGGGATCTTGCCATCGGGATGCTTCTGTATTTCACCGGTCTGCGGGCGTGTGATATCAGCGACCTGCAACTTAGCGACATCAACTGGCAGGCAGAAATCATCTGCCGCAAACAAAGTAAAACAGGATTATTAGTCGAGCTTCCTATGAGTGTCGGCGTTGGAAATGCGCTTTTTGAGTACATCACTGAAGAACGCCCCGACAAGCCGGATCCGCATGTTTTTTTATGGAACAAACCACCTTACATGCCGATTGATGCAGCAGTCATCTGGCCAGTGACTGCACACATTTATAAGGCAGCCGGAATACGTCAAAACGCTGGTGACCGGAGAGGATCTCACTTATTCAGACACCATGTAGCCACGTATTTAGCTATGAAAGGATTTTCGCAGCCGATCATCAGCGAAATACTTGGACATGAAGCACCGGAATCTCTAAACCATTATCTCTCATCCGATATAGAGCACCTTAGAACCTGCGCTCTCAGCGTAGAAGAGTTTCCGGTTGCAGAGGAGGTGTTCCGAGTATGATTACTTTTCACTCCGGCTTTTCCGGTCATATCGAAGATTTTATACGGTATCGAAAGGCTTCAGGGATATGGAATGCCAACTATGAAGAAAACCTACTTCTGTTTGACCACTATTGCTCCAATACTTTTCCGTCTGGCGCTCCACTCTGTCAGGATATGATAGATAAATGGTGTGCTAAAAGAAAAACGGAGTTAAATCGGACTTGTGACACAAGAATCCGCGTGATAAAGGCATTTATCCGATATCTGAAGGATCGTGATCTGACAGATGTAAAGATTCCTGCAAAGCTAAAAAAGGAACCAGCAACATATGTACCACATGCATTTACAAAGGAAGAGCTACAACGCTTTTTCTATGAGTGTGACAACATACCGGTAAATAGATCTTTGTTTTCAAAAGTTCGACATCTCACATGCCCTGTCTTCTTCAGACTATTATACAGCAGTGGAATCCGCACAACCGAAGCAAGGCTTCTGCGCAAAGCAGATTTCGATCCGATTGAAGGAGTGTTAAACATACAGAAATCAAAGGGCTATGATCAACACTATGTTACACTTCATAAAAGCATGTCTGACTTATTGATCAGGTATGATCAGGCAATAGATAAACTGCTTCCGGACAGGACTTTTTTCTTCGAAAAGCATAACGGCGGGCATTATAGTAGAGATTGGGTTACTCAAACATTCCATACTCTATGGCAAAAGGCAAACACAGCAACAGGTGTGGTTCCGTATGCATTACGGCACAATTATGCCACCGAAAACATCAATGGTTGGACCGGAAATGACAGTTTTGGATTAAGCGAGCACCTGCTCTATCTTTCAAAATCCATGGGGCATAGGCATCTGTCCTCCACGCTTTACTATTATTCCATAGTTCCCAGATTCGCGGATATTCTCCTCGAAAAGACGGAAATGGGATTTAACAAAATCGTGCCGGAGGTGACCTATGAGAAAGAATAAAAACGAAGCGGCCTTGTTCGCCCGATATATTTCGGAGTTTCTCTATGATTATGCGCCCTGTTTCCTGACACATAGCGACCACACCATTAAGTCTTACAGGGATACCATTAAACTTTACGTTGCTTTTCTTGAAGGAGAGGGTATTACACCTGCATCTTTTGGCAGAAAAGCATTTGAGAAGCCTCTTATAGAAAAGTGGATCCAATGGCTCCTTTCGGAACGCCATTCATGTCCAGATACATGCAACGTTCGTCTTGGATCTTTGAGGGTCTTTCTTGAATATATTGGCAGCAAAGACATAAGCCTTCTTTACCTTTACCATGAGGCCAAGACTATCAAGCGTCAAAAATGCCAGAAGAAAAAAATAAAAGGCTTGACCAGAGATGCCGTTTCCTCAATTCTTGATGAAATAGATACAACATCTATGATCGGGCGTAGGGATATGGCACTTCTTTCTTTGTTGTATGGGACGGCAGCACGCATTGGGGAGGTACAAGCCTTAACAATGAAAGACTTACATTTGAATTCTGTCAAACCATATATACTGCTTCATGGTAAAGGCGGGAAAACCAGGACGGCGTACCTGCTGCCACGCATGGCCGCTAACCTTCATGGGTACATATCTGAGTTTCATGGGGATTATGCAAACCCTGATAGTCACTTGTTCTATACTCGCGTTGGAGGTGGAAAAGAAAACAAGTTGACGGAAGCGGCAATAAATAAACGAATAAAAAAGTATGCGTCCCTGGCCCATGAGAAGAATCCGGATGTGCCACCCGATACACATGCACACCAATTCCGTCATTATGTAGAGCCAGGGAAAATGGTGAGTGATGAAGGAAACTACCGTATTTCAGCCAATTCTTTCTGAATCACTCACCATTTTACTCATACCTTTGTTAGAGAGTCTAAAAATGCCATCAAATCTGTGTCAGTAGTCCAGTCCTTGTATTCCTGTTCTGGGAGAATGTCTTTGCACGCTTTTTCAATCGCTTTTCGCTTTAATTCCGTATCAATTCTTGCGTAGATTTCAGTCGTAGAGCAATCTACATGCCCGAGAAAATCACGTATATAAATAAGGTTTATTCCTGCCCTGACCATATGGACAGCTTTGCTGTGGCGAAAAACATGGGGCGTCACTGGAAAATCTATATCCAAAAGTTTCTCTGCTTTTGCCTTCTCTACATATTTATTGATGATATAGGAGATTCCCCAGCGGGACAGCTTTCCCTTCTTCTGGTTGGTAAACAGCGGATTATCCCCCCTGCTTATGCCGGGATCATAACGGTAATGCTCCAGATAGGCCTTCAACAGGGCCCGGGTCTTTGTCATAACCGGGACCTGCCGGGTCTTGTTCCCTTTCCCATGAAGCGTGACCACAGAAGGACTTTCGATGCGGATATCCTTTACTTTTAAGTCTGCCAGTTCCTGTACTCTTGCACCCGTATCATAAAGCAAGGAAAGCATGACCTGGTCCCGGAATCCTTCCTTTGTGTCTGCGTCAGGCAAAGAAAGCAGTATCTTCATCTGCTCCTCACTCAAATATGAGACAACAGCCATTGCTGTTTTTTTATATGGGATATCAAGTATTCCCTGTATTGCCTCCATATCCGGGGGTGACTTTTTCTGGAGATACCGGAAGAAGGAATGGAGTGCTGTAAGCCGCTGGTTCCTTGTTGACACGCTACAGCCACGTTCCGTTTCCAGCCAGTCAAGGAACCCACAGACCACTTCCGAATCAAAATCAGAAATTTTCAGCCGGTCTACCCTCAGCCCTTTCTTTTCCTCACAGAATTTAAAAAGCAGGCGGAAGGCATCTGCATACCCGCTGATCGTGTTGCTGCTTAAATTTTTCTGCCCGGGAAGGTAACTGCGGAAGTAACTGGTTACATAATAATGCAGGTCAGCTTTCTTCATTGTCCCCTCCTCCCGGAATGACGTCCCAGCAAGCTGCCTCCATGATGCGGACAAGTTCAGGATAGATTTCAGCCGTCAGTCTTAAATAATACTGCGTGGCACGGAAATCCTGGTGGCCAAGATACGCCGTAAGATAAGGCACCATGTTACACAGGTCAAGGCCTTCCGCTGACCATCTTCGCAGGTTCTCTACAGCCAGGGTATGGCGCCAGTCATGGATGCGCGGTCCATCTTTCGGATGGGGGATATCTGCCATCAGGAGATAGTCCCGGAAATGCGTATAAGCAGTACTCCGGTCCATCTTCCCCCTTTTGGCTCCGGGAAAGAGATAGGCATCACTGCTGCAGCCCATATGGAACCTGTCGATATAGGAGTGGATCCTTTTTGTTAGGGAAGTGCACAGGGGAACGATGCGGCTCCGGTTATTTTTTGCGTGCCGAACAGTAACTGCTCCCAGTTGGTAATCAAAGTCAGCTATTCTGAGATTCAGTGCCTCGGAAAGCCTGCAGCCTGTGCCGCAGAGGAACCTGAACAGGACAGGATCCACAGTGTTCCTGAAAGAGTTTGGCGTTTGGGGATAGGAATCGATCGCTTCCAGGAACCTCCTGCGTTCATCTTCTGTATAAATATGGGGGATATGGCAGCTTGCAGGATATTTTGTCCTGATGTCCGGCAGATATGCATGGTATCCACGCTGCTTCATGAATTCCGCAAACCTGTACAGCAGGACTTCCTTGTTATGGAGTGTCCTGTCTGCCCCTCCCTGCCCATAGATAAAGGATTCCAGCATCTCCCGGGTCAGTGTCCCGCCTTCATACCCATTATAAAAGCAGAAATGATCAAAGTGCTGGAGAAACCGTTCCTGCTGTTCAAACTTCAGCCCTGCTAGATGGTTCATTTCAATAAAGGATTTTATCAGGCCGGAGAGTCCGCTTTTCCATTCGTAGTCACGCATCACAGACGCCTCCCTTCGTTGCGGGATTCCGGTATGCGTCCGGATCAAGGGCACACGTGCGCAGATGTTCCACGTCTATTTTCAGGTAGATTTCTGTCGTCTTGATGTCCTGGTGGCCAAGGGTCTGTGAAATAACCGGGAGGGAAGCACCCGATGTCAGCATGTTTCCTGCAAGGGTACTCCTCAGGGAGTGCAGCCCATGGTGTCCGCGCCCTTTGGTTTCGATCCCTGCTTTTATGATGTAACGGCGGAGCGCAGTTCCCAGCCCGCTTCCTCCCAGTGGACCAAAAGGAGCCCTGTGACGCACAAAAACATGGTCATTGGAAACCGCAGGTCTTCCATTCTTCAAGTAGTCAATAATACTCCAGCCGACAGGGTCAAGCAGCGGGATATCGATGGGCTGCCTTGTTTTTCCCATCACAAGGTGTATCTTTTTCTGATTCCAGTCAATGTCGGACATCCGGAGGTTTCTTATATCGCCAGCTCTCAGGCCTGACTGGATCGTAAGCAGCAGTACGGCATAATCACGTTTTCCTGCAGGGTCCTCCCTGTCAACGGCATCCAGGATCGCCGCAAGCTCCTCTTTTTTCCATGCACAGGGAAGCCCGCCGTTTCTTGGAACCCGCAGATGCGGCAGCCCTTCTTTAAGGTTTGTCAGGGTGTATCCTTCTTCATACAGATACCCAAGGAATGACCGCAAAGCACAGAGAATCGCTTCACGGTATTTGATTGTATTGTTGATGTATAGCAGAAGAAAGGCGTCTATGTCAGACTGTGTTGCCGCATCCGTGGCCTCTACTCCCCGGCTCTGAAGAAAAAGGATAAGTGCCTGTGCTTTATCCTTACGGGTCAGAATAGTTGATCCTGACAGCCCGGCCTCATGCAGGAATTTCAGGTAACCTTCGTATTCATCTCTGTATCCCTCAGGGCAGGAAAATGGCGGTCTTTTTGCGTGACCGGTATGGCAGTGGAGGCCCTCTTCCTGGTATCTCATCAGGAAATGGAGGGCTTTCATCCTTCTTGATATAGAAGCATTGGATGGATCTCCATAAAGATTTGCCAGGCGTGTTCCGTTTTTGGATTCGATAAAGTCCAGGCAGATACTCTCACTTACCATATCGACTTTCCGCTCCTTAACATAACGCTCGAAAGCGCCAAATGTACTGCGGTAGTCTTTGATAGAAGGTTCTGCCAGGCCATGTGCTTCAAGAACGCATAAGAGATAATCCATTGTGGGACGGAGTTCGCTGACTTTTATTGAACTCATGACAATATCCTCCTTTTTTATGTACAGTATCCCATAAAAAAGATCTGGAGGATATGTTTTGGAATAAAATGGTGAGTGATTCAGAAAGAATTGGCTGAAATACGGTAGTTTCCTTCATCACTCACCATTTTCCCTGGCTCTACATAATGCCGCAAATGGGGAGCTCCCCATTTCCGTCATGCAAAAGCATCTCACTGGCTTGAAGATGGTATAAATGTTGTTCAGATACGGTATCTGTTGGGGCACGAAAACTTGGACACAACTATGAAATATCTGGACATCACTCCTTCTGAAAAAGCAGAGGCTTTAGCAACTCTTGAAAGGGAAAAGACAAGTACGCAACCTAAAAAGTGGAAAAACAGTGATGGAAGTTTGTCTGCATTTTTAAGATTGCCACAATAACTAATCAGTAACCGCCAGGGAGGCCAAAGGAAATCCAAACTTTCTGAGAGGAAGAATCAGTAACTCACAAGCTTCGTGTCAAAAGTTTGGATTTCCTGAAAGAAAGGATTTCACAGAGCCTGAGACGATCAGAAGGGAGATACCATGGACTTTTTTAATTCCACAGCAGAAGAAAAATACCGGTCGATCATTCACCGGGAGCGGCTCTGCCCAGATACATCCCCCATCCGCCGCCCGCGGATGCCGCTTTCCGACCGCGCCAAAATATTTGCTCCTTTTTCCGCTTTAAAAGGATATGGGGAAGTCATCAAAAAAGAGCAGCAGGAACGCTTACGCATTCCCAGGCCTTTGCTGTCAGAGGACGAATTGGACCGCCTTTCCCAAAAGCTGGCCTCCCTGAAACCAGGCTGCCGGGTGAGTCTTTCTCTTTTTCAGGAAGACACCGCTGCAGAGGATCCGCCTCTTGGGTACCTGTATAGCCGTGAGGGCTGTCTGAAAAAAATCGATTCTCACCGCCGTCTGCTCATCCTGAGGGAAAATTCCTCTCTGGACGAAGTCATTCTCTCCCTGGATGATATTCTGGATATTTCCATAGAGGAATAACAAAGCCGCTTATGAATGATCCTGCGATCACCCAAAGCGGCTCCCTTTCCTCACATCTTATTCTACTGTCACACTCTTTGCCAGATTTCTCGGCTTATCCACATCCAGTCCCTTTGCCACAGCTACGTAATATCCCATCAGCTGCAGCGGAACCACTGCCAGAGAAGCGGCGAAATGCTCATCCGTCCGCGGAATATAGGTCACAAAATCCGCCGTATCCTCGATACCGTAGTTGCCATAGGTGGTCAGTCCCATCAGATAGGCGCCCCGGCTCTTACACTCCACCATGTTGCTGACTGTCTTCTCATAGAGATCCTGCTGAGTCAGCACACCGATCAGCAGGATACCGTCCTCGATCAGAGATATGGTGCCATGCTTCAGCTCGCCGGCTGCGTAAGCTTCCGAATGAATATAGCTGATCTCCTTCATCTTCAGGCTTCCCTCCAGGGAAATGGCATAGTCTACGCCGCGGCCGATGAAGAATACATCGTGAGCCGCCGCCTGCTTGGAGGCAAACCACTGGATCCGTTCTTTATCCTCGATCACTTTTTCGATCTTATCCGGCAGCGTCTGCATCTCTGCCACCAGAGCGTCCGCTTTCTCCTCCGAAATTTCTCCACGCACCTGAGCGAAATGTACGGCCAGGATATAGCTGGCGATCAACTGAGTACTGTACGCCTTGGTGGTGGCAACGGCGATCTCCGGTCCGGCCATGGTGTAGAACACGCTGTCCGCCTCCCGTGCAATGGAAGAGCCGATGACATTGACCACCGCCAGCGTTTTCACGCCCAGTTCCTTTGCCTCCCGCAGAGCCGCCAGACTGTCTGCCGTCTCGCCGGACTGGCTGATCACGATCACCAGACCGTTGGGATCCAGGATCGGGCGGCGGTAACGGAACTCCGAACCCAGCTCCACGCGCACCGGAATCCGTGCCAGATCCTCGATCACATACTGCGCCACGATACCCACGTGATAAGCGGAACCACAGGCCACGATATAGATCTGACTGATACCGCGGATCTCCTCCTCCGTCAAGCCCAGTTCAGACAGATCGATCTTCCCATCCTTTACCACAGAATTGATGGTGTCTCTCACCGCTTTAGGCTGCTCGTGAATCTCTTTCATCATAAAGTGTTCATAGCCAGCCTTCTCAGCAGCCTCCGCATCCCAGTCGATCTGCGTCAGTTCTTTCTCGATCTCATCACCGTCCAGATTGTAAAAGGTCACCTCTCCCTTGCGCAGACGGCCTATCTCCATGTTGCCGATATAATAAACATTTCTCGTATATTTCAGAATCGCCGGCACATCCGATGCCAGATAAGATTCCCCGTTCTCCACGCCGATGATCATGGGGCTGTCTTTTCTTGCCACATAAATCTCTTCCGGATAATCATGGAACATCACCGCCAGCGCATAGGAACCGCGGATCCGCACCATAGCGTGATTCAGCGCGTCCACCGGAGTTCCCATATATTTCTTATAATAATAGTCCACCAGCTTGATGGCCACTTCCGTATCCGTGGAAGAATAAAACTGATAGCCGTTTCGGATCAGCTTATTCCGCAGCTCCTGATAATTCTCAATGATACCGTTGTGAACGCCCACCACATTGTAATCGTCACTGCAGTGAGGATGGGCATTGGCCTCAGAAGGCTCCCCGTGGGTGGCCCATCTGGTGTGACCGATTCCGCATGTCCCCACCATGGCATTGCCATCGTTGGTCTTCTCCGCCAGAATCCGCAGCCGTCCTTTGGCCTTTACGATCTCCACATCCCGCTCGCCATCGCGGACAGCCAGACCGGCCGAATCATAACCGCGATACTCCAGCTTTGCCAGCCCGTTCAGCAGAATGGGCGCCGCCTGTTTCTCACCTACATACCCTACAATTCCACACATATTGATACTCTCCTTTTATTTCACTCTATACTGTCATCGCCGCAGCGTCGTATGCCGGGGCTCAAAAAACATATCCAGCCATTTCACCTTACCATAATTTTCCGCTGACCGCAAGGTATTCCGGACTTTTCCGTCAAAACCATCCTCCTTCTCACCTGGCCGTTTCCGTTCCGTAAATGTATTCCTGCAGGTATTCACTATTTGCCTTCAGATCCGGCATCAGCACTTCCATTCCCATCCACAGTGTTTCATTGGTGTAAGTTCCCTCCACCGGAATCCGGTAACTTTCTATCTGTGTTATGTTATTCGTCAGAACCGTATACATATACCCCAGAATCTGAGTATTGCTCATATCCGTCGTCAGATTCGGAAAAATCCGGTCCGCCATGGCCAGAAGCTCCGTCACACCTCTGTCCTTCACCTTGTTGAAGGCCGCCGTCAGCACCCGGCGCTGCCTGTCTGTCCTCTCCCAGTCCGAATGCCCCACATACCGGATCCGGGAATAGGCCAGCACCTGCTCCGGCGTCATGGAATTCACTCCCTCTTTAAGATTCCATCCATTTCCATTATTCAGATGATCTGCCTCCGCCTGATACAGTTCTATATCCAGATTGCCCACCTCCGTCATGGCGCTGATAAATCCTTCAAAATCCACCTCAATATTTCCGTCGATATGGATTCCCAGACTCTCCTCCATCACCTGATCCAACAGCGGCATTCCGCCGAACTGATACGCCGCATTGATCCGATTGTCACTGTATCCCGGAATGGGCACATACAGATCCCGCATCACCGAACTTAAAATAATCTTCTTACTCTTTTTATTAATACTGCAGATAATCATGCTGTCGGAACGCTGCCGCCCCTGTCCTTCCCGGCGGTCCTGTCCGATCAGCAGGATATTGGACACATCCTTGTCCTGCATCACATCGATATCCGCATTGTTCCACTGTACCTCATCGGGATCCAGCGCATCCACCTTGTTTTCCGCAATCTCC
>HHCFR05603__coassemble_1429_pt1 | contig 11392 bp, 12 predicted proteins | sample HHCFR05603__metabat2_high_PE_015 | metagenome-assembled genome bin HHCFR05603
GACCTTTGTGGTCTCATCCGGGTTCCGGCGGTTATGCAGATAGAGCGGCTTCCCCGCATAGTCCAGCTCGAGATTGACACCGGGATAACGCTGGATGTGGAAGGTCAGCTGTTTGGAATCAGCCCATTCGCTGTAACGCCTGCAGTACTGGCGATAGCTCATTGGCTTCTTTCCATCTACGACACCTATGGCATTGTATTTCTGCCACAGATGCTTCAGGGTCTCTCCTTTGCGGGCCAGAGCCTTGTAGACAGCTTCCTTGTTAAAATCCCGGTAGAGGAGCTGATCCGCCGATACACCAGGCTTTTTATAAAGCATGTTTCCGATGTATTCATTCGTGACATCTGCCGGTAAAGGGTATGAGAGTTCCGGATTCTCTCTGAAACGCTTCAGGAACTCGTTTACGGTTGTTTTGCTGCAGTCACCGCAGCTTTCGGCGATCTCGCGACCGCTGAGATGGTTCACAAAGTGAAGTCTCAATACTCTTTTGTAGTCCATAATTGAACCTCCAGTTATGATATTTCCCCTTGAACAGGAGATGCTTATATTATAACTGGAAATTTTGGCCGCTTAATGTGTCCTTGGCTGACCGCCATTTAAGTCACAGGCTGGCCGCCAAATATGGCACAGGTGGCCGTTTAGGCTGGCAATCTGCAGCAACAATGTTTTTGGTCCTATATTTATTTCTTTTGTGCAAAAACAAAGCTTAAAAGAAAATTTCTTCTTTTTGAATGGACATCCCTATCATTCAAAAGACCATCAAAGAGGAATCGCTGTTATTTACAACCACGAAAATCACAATTCAAGAATCTTTCCGCATATGAACTTATTTGACAATATTACACTTTTACTGGATAAGCCCGTTTACAATAAAATTGGCTTTATGAACAAACGCATTCGAAATCACATTGCCGCTACTGCTCTGAAATCGATACATGCAGAATATTTGATCCCAAAATATAAAGCCTGCGCTAATTTGCTTGACAGTAATTTGCAAGATCAATTGGTAATAGAGATTACAAAATGGCTATGCTTAAAGCCTCACCTTTTTGTCTTTATAAATTTGTACGATGCATACGAAAACTTTCCAGAACATGAATTCAAATACCTGCTTGATACCCTGTGCAATCTTGATATATCAGTAATAGTTATTTCAGCCAGTCGCGAAACCCTTACCAAATTATGCACACGGATTATCCATATGGAATCATAACTGACACCTCTAAAAGTTACTTTTTCAAAATCCGGCATGGAGCGCACGCTTATCGACAGTATAGCTTGTGAGACAGCAGTGCTTTTTCCGTTTTTGGTAATGAAAATATCCTAGAGCGCTGTCATTTCCAGATATTTTTCAAAATTGCTTTTAAATTCCGTTGCCGTAATAATTATACGAATCCCTCTGCTATTTTTAACCATAAATTTTTTCTTTGCAAAAAAACCGTCAGACACAACCTACATCCCGGCTGTGTCCGACGGCGCTGTTCATTCGCTGTCAGCGAAAAAATCCATTTAAATAATCCGCAGTCTCTTCGCTTACCTGAAAGGTCAGATCCAAATCGTCAACTTCAAAACCAACGTAAAAACCATCATACAGAGTAAGAGCAGCAATATCTTTAAGCGTCCCGTCCGTATCCTTCTGTCCATACTGAACCGTTTCCTCCTGCGACAACTGGAAAGAACCGATTTCTGCCGCCTGGTCCGGCAGCGCTTTTAATTGCCACTTGTCAAACTCCAGCTCCTTTACAAACTGTTCCAGATCATCCTTGGAAGTAATTCTTTCAAGAACTTCCGACGTACCGGCGGAGGTAACGGCTATTTCCTGCGCCTTGCTGATATTGTCGCTATATGCGGAAAAATCCATTTTTCCATCCGCCTGACAGCCGCTAAGAAGAAACGTCAGGATTGCTGCCGCTGACAAAAATATTTTTTTCATAAGCAACCTCACTTTTTATAATTCTTTTCCTTCACCGCTACTGCAGATTCAACTTTTTCATCATGATATGTTTTGTCACCAGATATCCCACGACTAACAAAATCGCACCGAGAACGATCCCCATAACCAGGTTAATATTGACAAAATTTAAAACCCATCCCTGCGCCTGTTCCGAGGTAGTATTGTAATCTACCGATACAAAGCGCATACTGGTAGCTGCCATCACAATAATCGCGATAATCTGCTGCACCGCGTAAATACCTGCATAAGTACCCACCGCGCCAAGAACCTTATGGCCGTTTAACAGATTTCCGATAGCCACACACATGTACATTTCCATCACCATCGTAAAAGGAGACAGAATGACCGCTGCCAGGATCATCCACATCGTTAACCCAATATCCGGATTCACAAACAGCTTAAATAAATCCGGAATTGCTCTGAAAATCATTCCCAGATCTTTTGGCGTCGCTGCAATGATAAAAAACGAAATCATGACCAACAGCAGATTTACGATCTGCCAGATTACCCCAACCAGACCTTTCGCAACAATGATCTGCTGCTGCGTCACCGGAAGGGTGTTGGTCAGATAACCCTGTTCCGTAAATACGCTTTTATAGAAACGATAGGCGATAAACACCCAGGTAAAAACAACGGAGCAGCATAACATTACCACGCTGAGCATCAGAAAAAGCGCCGCGATGGTTTCCAATATGGGCAGCCCTGCCTCTTCGCTTCCGTTAATCCCGCTTACCTCCATAAATATCCTGGACAGTATGGAGAACAGTATCACAATCCCGTATACTGCCAGCAGCAGTCTGGAGGAAGCTTTCCATTCATATTTGAATAATTTTTTCAGCATCTGAATACCTCCCTGAAATAGCCGTCGATTGACATTCTTTTGTTGACGCGAATGGAATCCACATCCGAATACAGCCGTATCCTTCCATTTTGAATAAAAATAACCTCATCCAGAATATTTTCTATATCCGCAATCAAATGTGTAGAAATCAGAATCGTAGCATTCTCATCATAATTATTGATGATAGTGTTGAGAATATAGTCTCTGGCCGCCGGATCCACGCCGGCGATGGGCTCATCCAGGCAGTACAGCTTTGCCTTCCTGCTCATCACCAAAATTAACTGTACCTTCTCTTTCGTTCCTTTCGAAAGTGTTTTGATCCTGGCTTCAGGGCTTATATTTAATTTTTCCAGCATCTGTACCGCACGGCTTCTGTCGAAATCATCATAGAAATCGGCAAAAAAATCCAATGTCTCCGCTATCTTTTGATTTTCATCCAGATAGGTCTTCTCCGGAAGGTAGGAGATAATACTTTTTGACTCCACACCAGGCGCGTTTCCGTCAATCAGCAGCGTCCCTTCATCAGGAACGAGAAGCTGATTAATCAGTTTGATAAAAGTGGTTTTGCCGCTGCCGTTTGGCCCCAGCAGTCCGATGATTTTGCCCGGTTCCAAGGTCAAATCCACATGATCCAGCGCCTGAAATCTGCCGTAGGATTTTGATAATCCTTTACATTCTAAAATTGCGTTCATTTCTTCCCCTCCCTCATGGTTTTCTGGAGAAGCGTTACGATTTCTTCTCCGTCAAATCCCATTTTATTCATTCTTTCCATAAACTCCTGTATCTGTTTCTTTGCCAACTCTTCCCTCACCTGTGTAATCATAGCCTCATCCTCTGTAATAAAACGTCCGCTGGTTCGTTCCGAGTGAACCAGCCCCTGCCGCTCCAGTTCCACCATCGCTTTTTGCATTGTGTTAGGATTCACCCCAGCCTCCACCGCCAGTTCCCTCACCGACGGTACTTTATCTCCCGGCTTAAACTGTCCGGAAACAATGCTTAGCTCCAGCCGTTCCACAATCTGAAGATAAATCGGCCTGCCCGAATCTAAAACCCATGACATTCTCAGACCTCCTTTTGTATTACTGTATTATTAACTTAATACAATAATACATTTGATGCGCTGATTTGTCAAGAAAATTTTCAAAAAAATACATGGAAAAAGGCCGGTTCCAAAAAACAGAACCAGCCTTTTTCCATGTATATGCAAATTACTTGTCGCCGTTGAATTCTTTGATGGCATCCACCATAGCAACGATATTCGGGATCGGAGTATTTGCCTGGATATTATGAATCGTGTTGCATACATATCCGCCGTCTTTGGAGAAGATCTCCAGTCTCTGAAGAACCTGCTCGCGAACTTCTTCCGGTGTTCCGAAAGGAAGTACCTTCTGTGTATCAACACCGCCGCCCCAGAATACGATGTCTTTTCCATAGGTGTCTTTCAGTTTCTGCGGATCCATTCCCTCTGCAGAGCACTGTACCGGGTTGATAGCGTCGATTCCAGCCTCAATCAGATACGGAAGAATCGGGAAGATACCGCCGCAGGAATGTTTCAGAGTCTTCCATGTGGTATTGGTGTGTACCCAGTCGGTCATCTTCTTGTAGTAGGGCAGATAGAACTCTTTGAATACTTCCGGATCCATGAAGGGACCTCTCTGTGTACCGAAGTCGGTACCGCACAGGAACAGGATATCGATATCTGATCCGAATTCATCCCAGTATCTTTTGAAGTTCTGGATAGCGATATCGGTTCCTCTGTCAAATACCTCATGTACGTAATCCGGATACAGAAGGGGAGCCATGTACCATTCAGAAATATCACGGATTCCTTTCGGGTGTTTCAGGTTGGGACCCGGAATGTTGTTGGCATCGCCCAGACCTGCGTAGCAGGGATCCACCTGGATGGCACGGCCGTTGCCTTTTACTTCTTCCATAACTTTTTTATGGAAAGCGATCTGCTCGTCAGAAACCAGCATATAGTCTGCTACGTTGTCTGCCGGATCTGCCTCGTCCTCATCAAATTCCGGTGTTCTTGTCAGGTTATCGAAATAGAATCCGTTTGCCGGCATATGTCCGCTGGGTTCTACTGTATCGTCACCTTCCGGATATACATAATAACCGCCGTTGCCGTCTTCCTTTACCGTACAGTTGCCGGGGATCAGTACAGGAACTCCACGATATTCCCATTCTTTCCAGTCTTTATTGATATGTCCGTATGTATCGCCATAGTTGTACAGACGCTGTACATCGCAGCCCATGCAGTCAGCCAGGTCAGGCTCAACGAAAGCTGTCATGGTAGACATATCGTTGATCTTCGGCAGACGTTTTTCCAGTCCGTAGTAATCTCTCAGGTCAGCTAATACTGTTGCATTGATCATGGAACAGCTCATGCCACCGAAATCTACCGCCACTTTGTCCGGCTCTTTGTGAGCAAACGTTGTTTGGATTCTTTCTTTTGACGTCATAATTTCCTCTCCTTTACATGAAAAATATTGGTGTGAAAATCAAGTTTCGCTTGTTGCGTGCTCGTGTACGCATTCTTGATGATGTTATAATAGCACAGAAACTCAAGATTTACAACGACTTTTTAGTGAAATTATTCAACAGATTTTTCATTCAATTTTTAGCTATTTTTTACAGTTCTTAAAGAACGAACAAGACCGGGAAGCTCTTTTACATCGTTCGCAAATCTCTCGGCTTCCTCATACTCCTCTCGTGAGCCGAAGCCATACAGACAAGCGATAAAAGGAATGCCGTTTTGTCTTGCAGCAGCAAAGTCTGATCCACGATCCCCTATGGACAGGTAATTTCCCGGATGCTCTTTCAGGATATACGGAATGATATCCCCTTTGGGAATAAAATCATACGTTTCACAGCAGTAAAAATCGTCAAAAAACCGATCCAGGCCAAAAAAACGACGGTGCACATCCTCGTACGCCTCCTTGCAATTGCTTAAAAAGATCAGACGATTCCCGTCTCTCTTCAGTTCCTCCAGGGCTTTCTCTGCGCCGTTATACAAAGATGCGCCCCCCTGTTTCACCTGCTGTACCATAGATTCTCCGATCATGCCGCTGGCCTTTGTCTTGTACTCTTCTTCCAGCGTCGGCATAAAGGTGTTCCACATCTCTTTGCTGTTGAAACCCAGCCAGCGGGAAATCTGACTGTCGTCAAATTCCCGCCGGACGGCTTTTCCTTCCTGCACCAGCCATTCGTAGGCTTTCAGGAAGGCTTTCTTATAAATCCTCATGGTATCATGAATCGTACCGTCGTAATCCAGTATGATATAATCCTGCATATCACATCTGCCTCATCAGATTAACCATCTCAATAGCGGACAAGGCGCAGTCATACCCTTTGTTACCGGCCTTGGTGCCCGCGCGCTCAATGGCCTGTTCGATATTTTCGGTGGTCACCACGCCAAAGAGAACCGGTATGCCAGATTTCAATCCGACCTGAGCGATTCCTTTAGATACCTCATTGCAGACATAATCATAATGGCTGGTTGATCCTCTAATCACCGCTCCCACACAGATGATGGCATCGTACTTTCCGGACTGTGCCATTTTCTCCGCCATCAGCGGAATCTCAAAGGCGCCAGGCACCCAGGCCGCCGTGATATTATCTTCCTCCACACCGTGACGCACCAAACCATCCACAGCACCGGAGAGCAGCTTGCTGACAATAAATTCATTAAACCGAGCCGCAACGATACCGATTTTCATCCCCTGACCGATTACATTTCCCTCTAATACATGAATTCCCATTACACTTTCCTCCTATATTTAATTAAATTTTATTTTATTAAAAATGTGTCCCATTTTTTCCTGCTTGGTTTTAAGATAAAATTTATCGTATTTCTGCGGTTCGATCTCGATGGGTACCCGCTCTTTGATTTCCAGCCCAAAACCATTCAGACCATACACCTTACTGGGGTTATTCGTCAGCAGCCGCAAAGACTTCACGCCCATATCTCGCAAAATCTGCGCTCCTACCCAATACTCCCGCAGATCCGGCGCAAATCCCAGTTCCAGGTTCGCCTGCACCGTATCCCTGCCATGCTCCTGCAGCTCATATGCTTTCAGCTTGTTGATCAGACCGATGCCCCGGCCCTCCTGTCTCATATACAGCAGAATCCCCCGGCCCTCAGCCTGAATCTGTTTCATGGCCGCATCCAGCTGCTGTCCGCAGTCGCAGCGGGCGGAACCAAACACATCCCCGGTGAGGCACTCGGAATGGACACGGCAAAGAACATCTTCCCCGTCGCCGATCTCGCCTTTTACCAGCGCCACATGGTGCTCTCCCGTAATATCGTTGACATAGCCATAGATCTTAAAATCCCCGTATTTCGTCGGCAGTTTAGCGCAGGCTTCCTGAATCACATGATTTTCATGAAGACGGCAATAGTCCTGCAGATCCTTGATGGTGATAAAAACGAGTCCGAACTTTTCCGCCATCTCCCAAAGCTGCGCTGTGCGCATCATGGTTCCGTCCTCTGCCATTACCTCACAGCAAAGCCCGCATTCCTTCAACCCGGCCAGACGCATCAGATCCACAGTCGCTTCCGTATGACCGCCCCGCTGCAGTACGCCGCCCTTTTTGGACACCAGCGGGAACATATGGCCCGGCCGTCTGAAATCCTCCGGTTTGGCATCGTCTTCCACACATTTCATCGCCGTAACGGAACGTTCTGCCGCAGAAATACCTGTTGTGGTATCCACGTGATCGATGGACACTGTAAATGCCGTACAGTGATTGTCCGTATTCTCTTCCACCATCTGAGGAAGTCCCAGTTTCTGGGCAAGCTGTCTGCACATAGGCATACAGATCAGCCCCTTCGCGTAGGTCGCCATAAAATTCACATTGGCCTGTGTGGCAAACTCCGCCGCACAGATGAGATCTCCTTCATTTTCCCGGTGCGGGTCATCCGTTACCAGTATGACTTTTCCTTCCCGCAGCGCCTGGAGCGCTTCTTCTATCGTATTATACTTCATCTTCTGCCTCCTTAAAATCCATGCTGTTTCAGAAAGTCCAAAGTCAGGGAACTTCCCCCTCCTTCCGGTTCCTTTCGCATCAGCTTTTCCACATACTTTCCTATCATATCATTCTCCAGGTTTACCACCGCCCCCGTTTTCTTTTTCAGAAGCGTGGTCTCCTCCCCTGTGTGGGGGATGATCGACACCTGAAACGCCCCCGGCATCTCTTTTGCTACCGTAAGGCTGATCCCATCGATGGCGATGGAGCCTTTCTCCACGATCAGCCTCATCAGTTCTTCCGAGGTATCCACGGTGACCCAGACGGCATTTCCCTCCTGCTTCATCTGAGAAATCACTCCGGTTCCGTCGATATGGCCGCTGACCATGTGTCCGCCGAACCGGCCGTCTGCCGCCATAGCCCGCTCCAGATTGACCTGATCGCCTTTTTTCAGGCTGCCCAGATTGGAGCGGCGCATGGTTTCCGCCATCACATCTGCCGTAAAACTGCCGCTTCGAAGGTTCGTCACCGTCAGACAGACGCCATTGACCGCAATACTGTCCCCCAGTTTTGTCCCCTCCAGAACTTCCCGGCCGGCAATCTCAATCTGCCCCCAGGCGCTGCCGGAAACCACCTGCTTTACCGTTCCCAGCTCTTCCACAATTCCGGTAAACAATTTTTTCACCTCTTCTCACTGTTTCACATCATATTCCAGCAATACGTCATTTTCAAAAACGGTCACCTTAGGCTTTTCCAGCTGCAGACCCGTATCCGGGCTGTCCGCCCCATTGCCGCCCACCGGCCCTTTGGCCCCCGCGCCGCCTAATATCTTTCCGCCGATATAGACGTAACATTTTTTCACCAGGCCGGCCTGTATCACACTGCTGTTTAACGTGGCTCCGCCTTCCACCAGTACGCTGTCGATCTCTTTTCTGCCCAGTTCCTTCATCAGATCCGGCATAGACACACGGCCATTGGCATCGGGAAGGCAGAGCACTTCTGCTCCCAGTTTTTCCAGCTCTTTTTTCCGATATGCATCTTCCCTGGCACAGGCTATGATCAGCGGATACTCCCGGGCGCTTTTACACAGATTGCTGTCCAGCGGAATCCGCAGTCTGCTGTCGCAGACGATCCGCACCGGCGAGCGAAGGCCTTCGATCCTGCAGTTTAACATGGGATCATCCGCCAATACCGTATCGATTCCCACCATGATTCCGCTGTACCAGTGGCGCAGCTGATGGACATGATTTCTCGCTTTCTCACCCGTAATCCATTTTGACTTTCCGGTGTGAGATGCTATTTTCCCGTCCGCCGTCATGGCGTATTTCAAAACTACATAGGGTGTGCCCGTGGAAATGTAATGAAAGAATACGGGATTTAGCGCATCGCACTCCGTCCGCAGAAAATCTTCTTCCACCTCTATCCCCGCTTTTCTTAACCGTTCCGCCCCCTTTCCGGAGACCTTTGGATTGGGATCCCGGGAACCGATCACCACTTTTTTGATTCCCGCCTCGATGATCGCCTCCGTGCAGGGAGGCGTCTTCCCATAATGGCAGCAGGGCTCCAGCGTCACATACATCACAGCGCCCTTTGGAGACTCCTTGCAGGATGCCAGAGCATTTCGTTCTGCGTGGAGCTGACCGCATCGCTCGTGATATCCCTCCCCGATGATCCTGTTATCCTTTACAATCACCGCTCCCACCATGGGATTGGGACTGGTAAAGCCCCTGGCTTTCCCCGCCAGCTCTATGGCTCTTCTCATATATTCTTCCGGCTGCATACTCATCACCTTTCCGATTTTGCTCAATCAGACAGACAAGAATCCTTCCCTATCCGATGCGATACTGCAGGCACGGTATGCGCCGGCCAGACGTATCGCATAAAAAAATCCTGTACAACAGATTTTTCTGTTCTACAGGACTATTTTACGTACATCATACAGCGAGATAAACCGGTTATCTCACTTTCCGCACACAATATACCTTCTTCTTCCATCCAGACTGTACTGTCGGCCCCGGAATCTCACCGGATCCTGCCTTACGGCTCGCGGGCTTATCCTGTCATACGCAGGTTTACCGCCGGTGGGGACTTTCACCCCGCCCTGAAGAACACTTTTTTATTTCTTACTAAGAATAGCACATAAGTTACAATAATACAAGGGGAATTTTGGGGAGTTTTAACAATTTTTTCATTGATTTCTATGTCTTCTCAATGGAAAGGTGATATCCTTTTCAGCACCTTCAACATTAAAAATTATATAGAGTATTTATTTCATCCTACATTGCCCATCTTCATAACTATGCGTTCAAATTCTTTCTCATCTTCAATAAAACTATATGGAGCATATTCTCCGTATGCAGTTGGGCGACTAATGGTTACAAGCTGAATACCTTTATTTGCCACTTTCACATTCATCCGTTTCTTCATTTCTACTAACGCTTTTCCATGTTTCGTTTTAAGTGCATAACAACCATGTGAGTTCTTATTTTTTGCAACCAGATAACACATTTTTCAACGCCTCCTTAAATTCATCGACATTATGGATTTTCCCCATTTCATAACTTCGTATATCGTGTCCGAATTTATCCGGATATTTCTTTTTAAAATAATCATGAAGCCAATTATTTAATTGTCTATCATATAGTGTATTGAATTGAATTTCAATTGGATAACATCTACCGCTTTTTTGAAAGTAAACGTGAACACCTCTATATCCATCGTCATGTGCTTTCCCGTTCGATAAATCTGCTATTCTGAAATTTTTTCGATTTAAAGAAAAAATTTCATTATATGAATCACATAAAGCACGAAACCCTAAAATATCATTAAACACTTTTCTTGTTTGTGCATTTGGATAATATCTGTCATATTTATTTAATATCGATTCAACACTTTTGATACGGTAATCTAAAGCTACATTATCTAAAATTTCTTGTTCATCATACCATTCTGCTACTCGCAATACCTCGCCAATCAGACGTTCTTTCTCAAAATAGTGTAAATCTCTTTTGAGATTAATTCCTAAAATAGATTCGTAGGACAATTGACTTAAAATATCTACAGAAAGTCCATTCAGTTCTAAAATATTTTCGCTCATTACTATACCTTATTTAAAAAGAATAAATAAATAAATTGTACATAACCCAAATTCCTACTTTTTAAAATTTCCTATTTTTCATCCGTAACGTTTTGGTAACGCTTTTTAATCCCCAAAAAGCTGTCGAAGCTATAAGTTATATATTTTATGATATAATAGTAGCATCGGCAACAAACAATTTCAAGTATAAATCCCCTATTATCAGTCAACCAATACTAAGAAATCGATGCTGACGGCAGACTGTTTTCCCCTCTGACATTTGGTATCGCCAGAGGAGTGTGATCAGATGCCCTTACCCAAAGAAAGAATTTATACTGCAAAAGATATTTACTCTCTTCCGGAGGGAAAACGTGCCGAACTCATCGACGGCCAGATCTACCATATGGCGCCTCCGGGACGTAAGCACCAGGGACTTGTAAATGATTTATTTTATATAATTAATGATTACATCCGTAAAGACATCTGTAATTGTAAAGTTTTCCCTGCTCCCTTTGCTGTCTTTTTAAACGCTGACAACAAAAATTACGTA
>HHCFR05603__coassemble_1533_pt1 | contig 10562 bp, 9 predicted proteins | sample HHCFR05603__metabat2_high_PE_015 | metagenome-assembled genome bin HHCFR05603
TGCATAAATCGATATTTTTTAGCCACAAGTGTTACAAAAACGCTTGACCATAACAGACTGGGAGCTGAAACTGGCGGAGGATACCTGCAAATATATGAAACCGGACGTTCTGTTCCATCATGACGACTGGGGAACACAAAGATCCACTTTCCTCAGCACAGAAATGTTCCGTGAATTCTTCCTGGATCCCTACAAGAGAATCTATAAATATTATCACGACCACGGAGTGGAACTGGTGATCCATCACAACGACTGTTACTGCGCTCCCTTCGTTCCCACCATGATCGAAATGGGAATCGATGTATGGCAGGGATGTATGTCCGTAAATAATCTGCCGGAGCTGATCAAAGAATACGGAAAAGACATCACCTTCATGGGCGGTATCGACAACGGTCTGGTTGACCGTGCCGACTGGACACAGGAAATGATCGCAAACGCCACAGATCAGCTTTGCCGCGACTGCGGGAAACTGTACTTCATCCCCTGTACCACCCATGGTCTGAGCTTTTCCTGTATCCCCGAAGTTTATCCGGCTGTTGATCTAGAAATCGAAAAAATGACAAAAGAAATGTTTTAATCAGACATTTTAGACTATTACAACTGCTTCCTACGAGAGAAAACCCCGGTATGACAACCGTCATACCGGGGTTTTCTCTTATACATTAACCTTGTTTTTAGAAAGGAGGTTCTACTTTTCCTTAACCGGTCCGATCAGACCTTCTCTGTAAGCGCTGATGTATTCCATGCAGTAGTCGTCCAGACCAAGCAGGGCTTCCGTCGCATAGATCAGACCCATCATGTCTCTGTTCAGCGGATCCAGGATCGCGCTGTCCAGTCCTGCGTTCATCGCCAGTACGGTAAAGCCAAGGTTTACCAGCTTTCTTACCGGCAGGTTGAAGGAGATGTTGCTGACTGCCGCTGTGATGTGGATCGTCGGATACTGTTTCCGGATGGTGGAGATAACTTCCACGATCATGGAAATACCGTCCTCTGAGGTACACAGCATTTCAATCAACGGATCAATGTGGATTCTGCTGGGATCGATGTTGTACTGTTTTGCTTTCTCCATGATTTCCGCAAATACTGCCAGACGTTTCTCTGCCGTCTGGGGAATTCCCGTATCATCGCACAGCAGGGCTACGACTTCCCAGCCCGGGTTGGCTGCTACGATGGGGAACAGGATATCGATCTTGTCGCCTTCCATGGATACGGAGTTGATGATACCCGGTTTGCTGCAGAACTTATAGGCTTCTGCCAGCACACGGGGGCTGGGGCTGTCCACTGCGATGGGCAGATCGGAAACGCTTTCCACCAGTCCGATCATCCATTTCAGAGTATCCACTTCCACTTCTTCGTCAACAGATGCGCACACATCAATATAGGTCGCGCCTGCTTCTGTCTGCTTTCTGGCAATATCTTTGATCCATTCTTCATCTCTGGCAGCGATTGCTTTGGCCATGGAAGGAATGGAACCGTTGATTTTTTCACCGATAATAATCATTCGGATAATCCTCCTAGAATCTGTGTTTCCTTACTTATTTTGCTTTGCGGGAAAGTACCTTTTTCACTTTTCTTACGATATGATCAGCAGTCAGATCAAATCTTTCTCTCAGATAATCCTGAGGACCAACTTCACCGTACACATCTTCCACTGCCACGTACTCAACCGGAACTTCGATTTCTCCGGCCAGAGTTTCCACTACTGCGCTGTACAGTCCGCCGATTTTGTTGTGGTTTTCTGCTGTCACAACAGCGCCGGTCTCTTTGGCATATTTCAGAGCGCACTCTTTATCCAGCGGCTTCACTGTGAACATATCAACGATCGCTACTTCGATACCTTCTTTAGCCAGAATATCAGCAGCCATGAATGCTTCATGGATCATGATGCCGGTGGCAAAGATAACCGCATCTTTACCTTCTCTTAAAGTAACGCCTTTTCCTACCGGTACGGTCTCGCCGTCAGCGTATACTTTAGCAGCGCTCTTACGGCTGCAGCGGATATATTTCACACCCTTGATATCGGATACCTGATGCAGAACGCTTTCCAGCTGGTTTGCATCCGCGATATCGATTACCGTCGCTGTCGGGATGGCACGATACAGAGCCATATCTTCAAAAGGCATGTGTGTACCGCCGTTGAAAGCTGCGCAGATACCAGCATCCGTACCGATTACGGTGATATCGTTTCCGGTGTAGCCGGCTGCCAGGAATACCTGGTCGAAGCAGCGGCGGGAAGCAAACGGTCCAAAAGTATGGCAGATCGGTTTGAATCCCTGAGAAGCCAGACCAGCTGCAACACCGATCATATTTGCTTCTGCGATACCGCAGTTGATTGCTTTGTCAGGATGTGCAGCACCCCATTTTGCCGTACCGATACAGCTCATAAGGTCAGCATCCAGGTAAATAACGTCAGGATCATTTTCTGCTAATTCCGGAATTGTCTTTCCGAGAACATCTTTGAATGCGCGGGAATCCATTTCCCCATTATATACAATATTCATCTCTTACCCTCCGCTTATTCCATAGCAGCGAGTTTTTCGTTCAGCTCGCTTAACCATGCGTCAAACTTGTCTGCGCCAACTGTCATACTGTGGTTGCCCATTGTCTCTTCCACTTCTTTTACGCCGCAGCCTTTTACGGTATCCATAACGATTGCGTAAGGCTTGTCTCCGCCCTTCTTGGTATTTTCCAGAGCGTCGTAGAGAGCTTCCACATCATTTCCGTTAATCAGAACGGTCTCAAAACCGAATGCTTTCATCTTGGCATCCAGGTTTTCGTTGGTAAGAACGTCTTTGGTATAGCCGTCCAGCTGTTTCTTATTCCAGTCAATCAGGACAACCAGATTGGACAGTTTCTTTGCTGCTGCGAACATAAACGCTTCCCAGCACTGACCTTCGTTGATCTCACCGTCGCCGACGATCAGGAAAGTCCGGCAGTCATGGTTTCTCAGCTTGTCTGCCAGTGCAATACCGCATGCGGTGGATGTTCCCTGGCCCAGAGAACCGGTTGTCATATCGATACCCGGTGTTTTGTTGGTATCACAGTGGCTGGGGAAGTTTGTGCCAGGCTGGTTCAGGGTTTTGATTTCATCATAGGGATAGAAACCTTTCAGAGCCAGTGTGGCGTATACAGCCGGGCCGGCATGGCCTTTTGAGCAAACCAGTTTGTCTCTTTCCGGCATTTTCGGATTCTTGGGATCTACTGTCATCTGTGATCCGTAAAGTACTGCCAGCGCATCGCATACGCTCAGTGCTCCGCCGATATGACCGAATCCACGGGATTTGATGGACTCAACGGTGCCAATACGGATCTGCGCTGCAAACTTCTGTAAGCTTTTCTTTAATTCAGCATCCATTTTCTTTTCTCCTTACTTTTTGATTGGTAATAGATTATCTCAGATTCTGGCTACACCAGATTTTCTGGCTGCATCTGCAACTGCTGCTGCAACAGCTTTTCCTACGCGGGGATCGAAAGCTGCCGGAAGGATATACTCTTCGTTCAGCTCATCATCACTGATCAGACCTGCGATGGCGTCGGCTGCCGCAATCTTCATCTCATCGTTGATGTCTTTTGCACGTACGTCAAAGGTACCGCGGAAGATGCCCGGGAATGCCAGTACGTTGTTGCACTGATTCGGGAAGTCGCTTCTTCCGGTAGCGATGACTCTCGCGCCGCCTGCTTTCGCGTCTTCCGGAAAGATTTCCGGTGTCGGGTTGGCACATGCGAAAATGATAGCGTCTTTTGCCATGGTCTTCACCATATCTGTGGTAACTACGCCCGGTGCGCTCACGCCGATAAATACGTCTGCGCCTACCATCATATCAGCCAGGCTGCCGGATTTTTTCTCCAGGTTGGTGATCTTGGCCATCTCTTCTTTTACAGGATTCATGCCTTCTGCTCTGCCTTCATAGATCGCACCTTTTCTGTCGCAGAGAACGGCATTCTTCACGCCTGCGGAAAGAAGAAGTTTTGTAATGGAGATGGCTGCGGCGCCGGCTCCGTTTACCACTACCTTGATCTCGTCGATTTTCTTTCCAACCAGTTTCAGTGCGTTTTTCACGCCTGCCAGAGTGATAACGGCTGTTCCGTGCTGATCGTCATGGAAAATCGGAATATCACATTTTTCTTTCAGTTTCTTTTCAATTTCAAAACATCTGGGAGCTGCGATGTCTTCCAGGTTAACGCCGCCGAAGCTTCCGGAGATCATGTAAATAGTGTTTACGATCTCATCCACGTCATTGCTCTTGATGCACAGCGGGAATGCGTCCACATCGCCGAAGGCTTTGAACAGCACGCATTTTCCTTCCATAACCGGCATACCTGCTTCCGGTCCGATATCGCCCAGACCCAGTACGGCAGATCCGTCTGTTACAACCAGACACATATTGTGGCGTCTTGTGTAATCATAGCTCTTGTCCACATCCTTCTGGATTTCAAGACAGGGCTGTGCAACACCCGGTGTATAAGCCAGAGACAGATCTTCTTTGGTTGCAACCGGCACTCTTGATACCACTTCGATTTTGCCCTTCCACTCTCCATGAAGTCTCAGGGACTCTTTTGCATAATCCATTCTTTTTACGCTCCTTGATAAATATTTTTATTCTGCGACGCAGGGAAGTGTTGACCCGCCGTAAGGCATTGCCAGAACTTTTGCATCTTTTCCCAGCTTCTCAAAGGCACAGTCCAGCGCTTCCTGCACGGAAGGCTTGGGTTCCAGGAAAATCTTCCGCACGAAATCATCCGGCAGATCAGATACCAGATATATATCTGCATTCTCGAGAACCATGGCAATTGCCGCCGCCTTATGTCCTCCGAGCTGGAAATCCTTTTCGATCCTGGTGATCATGGATGACGGGTTCGGTGAGGTAGTCATCCATTCTTCAAACACATGCTCTCCCAGACCCTCTTTGCAGGATCCGATGAGGATGATGATACCGCCTTTTTTCACAGCGTGCTTGGCGTTGTCCAGCGCTTTCTGTGTCTGATACAGGTTCAGATCTTTGGGCGCTCCGCCCTGGGAAACCAGGACAATGTCCGCCCGTTCCGGGATTTCTTTTCTGTAAATCCTATCCAGGAACCGGCAGGCCTCTCTGTGGGCTTTCACCGCATCGCCCGCAGCTGCCATGATAACTTTTTTATGTTCGTCCAGTACCACGTTGACAATATAGTCGATTCCGCAGATCGCGCCTGCTTCCTCAATGTCCTCCCGTACCGGATTTCCTTCCAGTCTTCCCGCACAGGCTTCCGGTTTTACCATCTGGCTGTGGTTGGACTGAATGGCGTCCCGGGTGGATACGCCCGGCATGATCGCTTTTGCGCCGCCGCTATAGCCCGCGAAATAATGATACTCAATATTGCCAAGACAGATCCTTCTGTCCGCCTCGGCAACCACGCGAACCACATCCACCGGAGTGCCGTGGGAAGTCGTTCCCATATGTACGCAGTCGGATGCATCGCCGTCCATGCAGGTGATCTCCTCATAGGCACGCTCGCCGGCCAGCTTCTTCATCTCCTCCGGGGTATGCTTTCTGTGGCTCCCCAGCGCAAATACCAGAGTGATGTCCTCTTTTTTCACACCCGCCTCATAAAGAGTATCCAGAAGAGGGGGCATCACCACGTAAGTGGGCATGGGCCGTGTGATATCGCTGGTAACGATCACGATTTTCTCACCGGGTTTTACCACATCCTTCAAAAGAGGCGCGCCAATGGGATGAGAAAGTGCGCGGCGCACTTCCTCCTCTCCCATCAGTTCATGTGCCACTTCATTTGCATGAAGTACGCCGATAACATTCTCATCGGGCACTTCCACGGTCTGAACCGTAGTTCCTAAACCAAATTCTAATTTCATGTTATTCTCCTAAGCAAAAGTCTTAGCCGCGTGGCGCAGAGCTTTCACCACCGGCAGTTCCTCGCCGGATACGAAACGGATCAGGGCTCCGCCCGCTGTACAGATATAAGACATCTTATCCTTCAGGCCATACTTTTCGGTAGCCGTCACACTGTCGCCGCCGCCGATCAGCGTATAGCCTTCGGTTCTGGCCATGGCTTCCCATACCATTTTGGTTCCGTATTCTGTGATCTCTTCCTCGAAGATTCCCATAGGACCGTTTACAAATACCGTTTTGGCGCCGAGGATAATCTTTTCGTATTCCTCCACCGCTTTATGGCCGATATCCACCAGTCCCGCATGAGCCGGGATGGAACCTACGCTTGCTTCCTTGCGCTGCCCGTCTTCCACGTAAGCCAGATCGCAGGGCAGCACGATTTTGTCTTTATATTTCTCATAGAGAGGTTTGGCTTTTTCGATCCACTCGGCGTAGTTGGATTTTACAATGAAATCCATACTTCCTTTGCCAATTTCTTCTCCTGCCGCTGCCAGCAGAATATTGGCTACCAGACCGCCTGTCAGAACTTTGTCTGCAACGCCGCGGCTTAATACAGTCTCCATCATCATGAAAGCATCGGAGATTTTGGAACCTCCCAGGATAAACACGCAGGGATGCTCCGGCGTTTCCATAACGGAAGATACAGCACAGTATTCCGCCTCAAACAGCCTGCCCATGGCGGAAGGCATCACCTGCTCGAAACCGCACAGAGACGGCTGATCGCGGTGAGCCGCTGCGAAAGCATCGCAAACGTACAGATCGCCCAGGGGAGCCAGTTTCCGGACCAGAAGCGTCTGAGCCTGTTCCTCATGGGACAGTTTCAGTTTCATCTCAAACAGCGTCTGCTCTTCTGACACAAAGCGAACGTTATCCAGAAGAAGTACTTCCCCGTCCTGCAGATCGGCAATCGCTTTGCGTGCGGCCGGTCCGCATACATCGTCGATGAATTTCACCTGCTGACCCAGCAGTTCCGTCAGAACTTTCGCATGAGGCTCGGTGGTGTAGAAATTCTTATATTCGATATCGCTTCCCTGATGAGCCATCAGAACCACTTTTGCTCCTTTATCCACCAGTTCTTTGATGGTGGGAACGCAGGCCTGGATCCGGTTGATGCTCTTCAATGTGTTGTGCTCTCTGTCCACCGGCTGGTTGATATCCACACGGCAGAGAACGGTCTTGCCTTTCAGCTCATATTCGTCTAAAGTTTTAATTCCGAAACGCATATTTTTCCCTCACAAAATCTTTTTTGTCCTATTACAAAACCCAGACGGCTCGTGCTATGCACTGCCGCCGTCCGGGATATGATCAGTTTCAATTAAAGATTTTTGAAGGCGCCGATGTTCAGGTATTTATTGGTCAATGCAGTTCCCTCTTCACGGGTTGTCTGCATACCGCAGGCTGCACGGATACCGTCCATAGTCTCCGGAATCGTTACAGATTCCTGTGGAATATGGATCGCATACATGATGTCGTTTCCGCTTTCTACGATACTGTCAGCCCACAGACCGATCTCGTACATATCTCCTCTGGTGTGACCCAGATCACGTGCGTATTTGAAGAAGGAAGCGTTGCCCAGGAATCCTTCATCCATGGTTACGACACGGATACGGGGATGTTTCTCAAATGCTTCCAAAGCCATCTCTTTGGTAATCTTTTCTTTTCCGGTTGCCACTACGGTGATAAAGTGTCCGTGGGTTACCGGTGTATGTACCAGGATACCGGTTGCATTCACATGCGGCATGATGGTCATCAGGTCAACTGCCTGGTGTGTGGGAGCTTTTTCCATCTGCAGAGCGTTGGTCAGGCCACGGTTGTAATCGCCCGGGTCAGCTACGCGGCGAACGATGGTGATGGCAACTTTTTCGATGCCGTATGCACGGTCCAGACAATCAACGGAACGGATCAGGCCGGTTGTATTACATGAAGTCAGTTTCAGATAGTCTTTATTAACACCTTTTTCGAAGTTTGCATATCCATGGAAGAATACATCGGCAACGTCGTTTTTCTCACCGCCCTGGAAAATTGCTTTTACGCCTTTTTTCAGGTAGAGTTCTTTGTTCTTCGCACCGATACCTGCCGGAGCAGAGTCAAGCATGATATCAACTTTGTCAAGAATGTCATCCATGGTTCCGCTGACCGGAATATTATATTTCTCAAAGGGTGCTTTGTCAGCGCCGTTTACCAGATACAGGTCATAGGGCATTCCTTTTTCTTTCAGGGCACGCACTGCAAGGGTAGGAGCGGCGTCAACAACGCCTACCAGTTCCATATCTTCCTGACGCGCAACACCGTCAGCAAGACGCTGTCCGATTGTACCATAACCTGCTACTCCAACTTTTACTTTTCCCATTTAAAAACTTCCTCCTTGAAAAATTTTTACAACAACTGCCGTACTGATTACCCGAAAAAAACGCTGTATTTTCATGGTTTTGCAACATTTTTGTCTGATAATAACCCGATTATCAATCGTTGTACGCTACTAATATTATATTCTGTCGTCACAATCATGTCAACACTTTCTTTGGCTGTATTCCACAATATGCAATATGGAAAAAACACGGTTTTTACCGCATCTTTGCCAATAATTTATCATTCTCCCTTGTAAACATTCGTGACTTTTTTTGATTTTTTTTGACTGTTTCATCAAAGAAGCGTCACATTCGTCAAATTTTGACTTGAAAAATATCTGGCTTTTCCAGAAAACCTGTTTTATAATGGCGGTAAAGATATGAACCAGAATGGTAAAAGGTAGAAAGGACCGATATTATGATTCAGTGTTTTGCCAAAAATTCGTTTACTCCTTCTTTTCAGGAAGGCAAGATGCCCCGTTTGCTGTCTGCCAGCTATATCACCATCGGCTTCAGCCAGCATTCCCGGATTCTTCACAACCATAAAGACCGCCTGGAGCTTTTGTTTATCCGCACCGGCTCCGGTTCCTATATCGTAGATGACGAATGTTACGATATCAAAGCCGGCAACATCATCATCTGCAACGCAGGCGTTCTCCACGATGAAGTTCCCCAGTACAACCATGAACTCTCCATGCTCTCCATCGCCATCGACAACCTGCAGCTGGAGGGTCTGCCGGAAAATCATCTGATTTCAGAGGATATCAAGCCCATTTTAAAACTGGAAAAGCACTTTGTGCTCATGGACGCCATCTTCCAGTCCATCTTTGATTCCCTGGCATTCGAAAATGAAGAGCACCAGGAGACCAATCAGTATCTGACCCAGGCGCTTTTATCCCTTTTGATCCACGCTTTCAAGCAGTACGGACAGCCCCACGCGGAACATTCCAAAGAAGATCCGCTTTTGAAGAGCATCAAACAGTATATCGACGAAAACTACTACGAGGATCTTTCCCTTCAGAAAATCAGCGAACAGTTTTTCATCAGCCCATCCTATTTGTCCCATCTGTTCAAAAAGAAACTGGGCTATTCTCCCATGCACTATATTGTAAGGCGAAGGATCGGAGAAGCCCAGTCTATGCTGATCATGTCATCCCGTTCCATTACGGACATCGCTTCTTCTGTGGGATTTGACAATTTAAGCCACTTCAACGTGCAGTTTAAAAAATACGTGGGATTATCCCCCATGACGTACCGTAAGAAATATACCCTGCCGGATACGGAGGAAAGTGAATAGTCTGATCTGAAGAATTTAAGGGCGCCGCATCCGGCGCCCTTAGTCTTTCTGCTTACGCTTTTCTTGCGTTCTTTCTCATATCCAAAGCTACGGCTCCGATGATGATCAGACCTTTGATGATGTTGGTATAGTTATCGTTTACACCGATCAAAACCAGACCGTTGTTGATAACACCCAGGATCAGGATACCACAGAATACTCCTGTTACACGGCAGATACCGCCGGTATGAGAAGTTCCGCCTACGGTTGCAGCCGCGATAGCATCCAGCTCGTAGTTCAAACCGGAGTTTGCCGGGTCTGCAGATCCTGCACGTCCTGCCAGCAGAATACCGCCCAGGGCTGCACAGGCGCCGCACCAGATGTATGTCAGCACCAGGTTACGCTCTACGTTGATACCGGCTACACGGGCTGCCTGGTCATTTCCGCCGATGGCATACAGGGATTTTCCGAAACGGGTCTGTCCCAGGATGAAGGCTGCCAGAGCAAAGACAATCAGGAATACCACTACGATTACCGGGATCGGGCCGATCATGCCGCTTCCCAGCCAGCGGTAACCGTCTGACAGGTTGGATACCGGACGGGTGGTGAAGATCTTCGCCGCTGCACGGCAGATCAGCTGTCCGCCCAGGGTGGCGATGAAGGCCGGCATCTTGGTGTAGGCGATCAGGAGGCCTTGCAGGGCGCCGATGATCACACCCATTACCATACCAAGCAGGATCGCTGCGATGGCCGGCACCTGTACGCCGAAGTTTGCCAGCGCCTTCGTTGCCAGGTCCACAGGCTGTACCAGGGCGCCGGTTACACAGGCGATCAGCGCTGCGCTGGCTCCGATAGACAGGTCGATACCTTTTGTCAGGATGGCGAAGGCCACACCGAAGGCCATGATACCTTTGATGGACTCACCGGTTAACAGGGTCCTTAAGTTCGCGATGGTGAAAAATTTCGGGTTCGCGATGCTCATGATGATGACCAGCACGACCAGCACCAGCCAGATCATGTTATCTGATAACTTTTTCTTTGTGTTTGCGTTCA
>HHCFR05603__coassemble_1537_pt1 | contig 10526 bp, 13 predicted proteins | sample HHCFR05603__metabat2_high_PE_015 | metagenome-assembled genome bin HHCFR05603
TAGTCGGGATTGTCTGCTATGGCGTTCTTATCTTATTAGCATATCGGATTTCTGTAAAACACTTTGAAAAGGTTGATTTGTAAAGTTAAGGTGTTAGCAGAGCCGTAACGGAATCATGCACCGTAATATCCGGGGGATCTGATTGAACATGTCAGTAGAAAGAAGGGCAACAAAATTTTATATAAAACAACAAGGAGTGAAAAAATGAAGCCAAGAAGCGAAAAAAGCATGGAACTTTATCATTTGATGCTGAAGCGCGGCTATCCGGAACCATTTTGCGATGAGGTAACAAAGAACCTGAATACCGACTGGACCGCCCGGCGGATGATCGGATATTTATCTCATTATGAAAAGCTGCGTCTGGAAGATGTGGCAGATGAGGTGCTGGCAATTTTGAGTGACCGGAATCGGATCATGGATAAGAAGGAAACCGAGGCTGCCAATGCCAGATGGAATGAGATGATGTGGGAAGGGTTTCCTTTTGGAGAGGAGGATGAATAATGCGTTTATTTGTGGCGATCCAGCTTTCCGATGAGATGAAGAAATCCCTGACTGGCCTGATGCATGACTGCAAAACTCAGGGAATTAAGGGAAATTATACGCCGGCGCAGAATCTGCATCTTACCTTATGCTTCATCGGTGAGACGAAGGAAAAGGATACGATTAAACAGGCATTGAAGGCAGTGAAATATAAGCCATTTAAATTGGCACTGACCGAGACCGGCAATTTTGGGGATCTGATTTGGGCAGGAGTCCGCAGCGGGCAGAGTATCAACTCGCTGGTGACAGATATCAGAAAAGTCCTGCACGAAGCCGGGATTTCTTTCGATGAGAAGAAGTTTGTTCCGCATATTACACTTATTCGGAAAGCTTCGAAAAATCCGGGAAAACTGGACATAAAGAAAGCGGATATAATGGTGAAGAAAATTTCACTGATGAAGTCAGAACGAGTGAATGGGAAAATGGAATATACGGAGATTTTCTCATTTTGATATTCTGCTCCATCCGGGTTGTCTATTCCGATTACAGTTTCATCATCCTGAACATCAATATTCTCTTTAGGTCGAATTTATCAAAATGGAGATTATTGGAGAAGTTTAACATTTACTAAAATTGACAAAACAAAGATAAAACCATGGGTGAACAGATCAAGCTTGCCAGACTCAGACGAAGTTTATCAGCTGAACTGGTGTCAGAACGTGCCGGAATCAGCCGAGCCTCTTTGCGGAAAGTCGAAAAGGGTGATCCATCTGTAGCTATGGGGATCTATGCAGCTGTTTTACATGCCCTAAACAACCTTGATAAAGATCTCCTTCTCGTTGCGAAGGACGATGAACTGGGCAGACAGATTCAGGATCTGAATTTGATCATAAGAAAGCGGGCGCCGAGGAGGAGTGACTAATGGCAGCCAATCAAAAAACCATCTTCGTCTATGATGATTTCAGTTCGGAACAACCTGTCCTTATGGGAAGTCTTTATGTGAATATTATTAAAGGCGGAGAGTCCTATTCCTTTGAGTATGCCAAAGAATGGCTGAAAAAAACTGGTCTTAAGCTTACGTTGGATCCGGAACTTATGCCATATTCAGGAAGACAGTATCCACGCGGGAAAAATATCTTTGGTTTATTTGCAGATGCATCTCCGGACCGCTGGGGTCGTGTTCTTATGAATAAGCGTGAAAGGATATTGGCAAAAAAGAAGGACGAAAACTTTCTAAGCTGTATGACAGCGATTTTTTGCTTGGGGTATATGACGAGACCAGAACGGGTGGATCATTTCACCTTAATATGCATTTTTTTCGGGACAGATTTTTATTGTACGATTATCGATTTTTTCTTTTATCAAATATATGTATAGTGATCAAAGAAAGTATAATTTCCACGCAGACAAGTAAGGCCACTTTTATCAAATCACTCTCCACAAGCATGGAAACAGCCGCTGTGTCTATCAACATGTGGGCAGCGATACACGGAATAGAGCCGCGGGACAACTCTTTCACTGTGCCGAGGGTGAAAGTGTTGCCCAGTATCATCAGAAAAAAGATAAGGTAATTAGACGAACCTGCAGTGACCCACGGCAGACGGTAAATGGGAAAATGCCATACAAACCAGATTACGGATATAACAAGCATTTTTAATACAAAACATTTTTTTATCTTTATATGAGTTTGCAGATACCATCGCCATCCTACCTCTTCCAGACCACCTTGTAAAAGTGTCCAGGGAAAATAAGCGATCACAGCAGAAAACGAAGAGCCGGTAAAGGTCACATTTCCCAGTAAAACAGATACGCCATAATATATAAGCGGTACCGCGAGAGCGGCAGCATAGGAATACCAGTTCTCATGGGGCGAAAAAGCCGTTTTAACAATCTCTCCCATTTTGGACATTTCGCCGGATATCCGCACAAAAACAAAGGCGAGAAACATCGGAAGCAGGTTCATGAAGATGAAAAACACAGATGCCCAGATATTTGTGCCATCTGGTATAAAAAACAGGATAAGCTGCCCCGTCAGAAAGGTACAGGCGATCGTAATGAAGGCATACAGATAAGGCAGTTGCTTGTTCATATCCATCTCCTTAATATTATTTTATCAGGTTTATGTTATCAGATTATCCGGGAAAAGGCAAATATATATTACTTTTCTCTCCGGCACCAGTTCACCCCAGCCAGAGCTGTAAAAAGGAAGGAATCCACCGCTGTCGCACCCATCATCAGGTAAGGGAGCCAGATAGCGGTATTTCCTATATAAGCAAAACCTGTGTCCATGGATGCATAAGTGAAGCTGTTCATAAGTCCTACGCCGCCGGAAGGCAGCAGGCAGCGGATCCAGTTCCCTGTGTTTCCGCTCAGGATCATATATACGATCACAGGCAGCAGGAGAAAGACAAAGGCGGTGATACTGGCAGAAGCCACGGTTTTCATTTGTCCGGAGAGGAAGAGCGTGAAAGCAGCCGTGGCCATCAGGGAGACAAAGCCTGCTCCTGCGATGAGCAGTTCCATCTGCCCCGCTGTCAGGGGAAGAAACACTGATACGGATACCAGCAGCTGCAGGGAAGTATCCAGACCCTTAAAGTCAAAGGAGGCATTGAGAAGGAGAAGGAAAAGGGTCATGCAGACAAGATACAGTATTCCCGTAAGAAGAAGTCCTGCCAGGATACGGCTTACGGCCAGACACTTCTTTCCGTCTCTGGTGCATTTTAGAATCTGATCTGCCTGCGTCTGGCTGTCGCTGGAAAAGACAGGAACCAGGATAAAGGTGCAGATCAGTACCAACAGAAATACATAGATACCCACGTATTCTATGGCATCCGACGTCAGGCCAGGCTTATAGGTAAAGGGCATTTTTACCTGGTCGTAGAGGATAAACGCTTCCCGGACGGCGTTTTCTGTGCGGGCATTGGCCCCTCCCTCCAGAAACAGAAGGTCCTTTAAATGCTGTCTGCACTGAGGGTAAAATCCTTTGACCTGCTCTGCTGTCAGGTTATGAAGTCCCGGGGCCAGGCCTGTATCCGGATCTGCCCAGGCCTCGTTCACCCGGCTTAGAAGTCCATCTACGTTAGCCACCTTTTCATAGTAATCGCCGGCCGTCACCCTTTCATCATAAATGCCGTCCGGTAGACCGCCCTCGTATCCTGCGGCAAAATCCATGTACCTTGTAAGAGCTGCAGCCAGGATCTCTTCGGTGATCGCTCCTTGAAACGGTCCCTGATTCTTCGCTTCCAGCTTCAGAGCCGCCTTTCCTTCCGCCCGGATTTCCTGACCGCTGTCGTCTTTATAAGTCCAGGATGCAAAAGAAGCCGGGAAATATGCCAGTACTGGCGCCAGCAGGAGAGCTGCCAGCATCAGTATAAGAATAGATCTGGTTTTCAGGAGTCTTTTCAGTTCTGCTGTAAATACTCTCATTTCACATACCTTCCTTTCCATGTGTCTCTTCCTGGGGAAAAAGCCACAGATACAGATCTTCCAGCCGCGGATTTTCAGGCTGTGAGTCCTGCACAACGGGAGATTTCGCCAGATAACGGATAAACACAGTGTCTTTTCCTTCATTGCGGATGTTTACCAGCCGGATGCTCTTTTCATATCGGTAAAGATCTCTTTCCTGGATCAGCGCAGACCACACCTTCCCGCACATTTCACGGATCAGCTCGTCTGTGGTTCCCTGAACGATAATCCGTCCCTCTTTCATGACTGCGTTTCTGGAGGCAATGTACTCCACGTCTGATACGATATGGGTAGAAATGAGTACGATCTTATCCGAGGCGAACTCAGACAGAAGGTTGCGCAGACGTACCCTTTCCCCTGGATCCAGGCCGCTGGTGGGTTCATCCAGGATCAGTACCTTTGGGTCGTTTAAAAGAGCCTGGGCAATGCCCACCCTCCGTTTCATTCCTCCGGAAAGCTTTGTGATCTTCTTTTTCTTCACATCCGCCAGGGTAAAGATCTCCAGCAGCCGGTCGATCTTTTCCTTTGCTTTTTTTCTGGAGAGACCTTTCAAAGCCGCCACATAGTCCAGATAATCATACACCGTAAACTCCGGATAAAATCCGAACTCCTGGGGCAGGTATCCGAAGATGTCCCGGTAGCTTTTTCCCAGCACATCGATCGGTACTCCATCGTATGTTACAGTTCCTTCTGTGGGCAGCAGAAGACCTGCCGCCATCCGCATAAGAGTGGTCTTCCCGGCTCCGTTGGCCCCCAGAAGTCCCCATACGCCGGGAGTGATGGTCAGGCTGACATGATCCACTGCCAGCTTGTCTTTAAACTGCTTTGTCAGATTATTTATACATAATTCCATTTGTCATTCTCCTTCCCAGTTTTTGTATTTGGAGGATCCACAGGAGAGCTGCAGCCCCGCAAAGAATCCATGCATATCCGGAGGTCACCATATAGTCCTGTGTCCCGTCTGCACCCTGATTTATACATTTCCAAACGAGAGCAAAGAAGAAAAAGCCTGTTCCCATCAAAACGCTGCTGATGACGATGAAATATTTTCCCGGCTTTTTGTCTATCAGGAACAGGATCAGATTCCAGGCCATAAGGAAAGGGAGAAACAGCCAGGCTGCAAGGCCTGTCAAATCCACAGTCCAGAATATGCGTGCTCCGACGGCAACCATCAGCTCCATCAAAATGGCGCTCATTCCCGTAATGATGAGCTGGGCCGTCCGAAGGCGGGCAAGAGATGCAGACGCATTCTCTACCTCTGTCATTTTCCATATACCTGACCTGGCAAAGAATGGCACGCAGCTCCAGGCTGACAAAAGACCTGCGCTGCACAGAAACAGCGGTACCTTTCTATAGAGGAACAAATCAGATTCAGGATCTTTAAGGGTTATCCATCCGGCTGTCTGGTTAAAAACGGACAGGATCAGAATAAGCAGCAGCCCCTGCCAGATCCAGACATACCTGCCGGTGTACCTGATCTGCCGAATCGTAAAAGCCGGGAAACTCATGCTTTTTCTTTTCATAGCAATCTGGAAGGCGTTTGCTGCCAGGGCTGCCGTCCGGCTCATATGATTTTGATCCGCTGAACTTTTTTCTTTCTCCAGAGCTGCCAGTCTCATCATTTCTTTTTTTACCTGGTCGGTTTCCATTCCTTTTCTCTCCCTTCTAATTCTTTTTTTAACAGTTTCAGGGATTTCCTGAGCCTGGACTGTACAGTTCGCATCGGAAGATCGGTTATCTTCGCGATTTCACCCAGTTTCAGTTCCTGAGAGAACCGAAGGATAACGATTTCCCGCAGTTCCTCTGGAAGAAGCTCCACAAGTCTTCGGAAATCCTCCCGATCCTCTCCCTCCTCCAGTCCCTTCTCTTCAAAGGGGACTTGTTCCGGTATAGGTTCCCATGTCCGTTTTCTGCGGAGATCCGCGCATACATTGGCGGCTATCCGGTAGAGAAAGGCTCGGAAATGTCCCCGATGTCTGTAGTTTTCAAAATAGCGGAACACCTTTAGAAATGTCTCCTGCACAGCATCCTGGGCTAAAGACTGCTCCGGTACGTGGTACAGGCAGTATCTGAGTATGTCGTCATAATAGAGCATGACCAATTCTTCCGCAGCGGTAGGATCGTCGGTTTTCAGTTTTTTAAATATTTCATCTTCCCACGTCAAGTATGAAGCCCTCCTGTTTTTCGTACCTATAGTTTATAACGTTTTACCGTCAGGAAAAGGATTAAAATTATGATGCAATAGACAAGCTATAGGAATTCACTTATAATGAAAATAATTGATGAGATTCAGAAAAAAATAAAGAGAAAAGGAGAAAGTTATGTTAGAGATAGGAACAACAGCTCCGGCGTTTTCTCTGCCGGATCAGAACGGACAGATGCATACCCTGGAAGAATACAGAGGAAAGAAGGTCATCTTGTACTTCTATCCGAGAGACAACACGCCGGGATGTACGAAGCAGGCCTGCGGTTTTGCCCAATTATATCCGCAGTTTACCGAAAAGGGCGCAGTGATCCTCGGGATCAGCAAGGACTCTGTGAAATCTCATAAAAATTTTGAAACGAAGTACGGTCTGCCATTCACGCTGCTCTCCGATACACAAAAGGAAGTGATTCAGGCATATGATGTCTGGAAGGAAAAGAAAAATTACGGTAAGGTATCCATGGGCGTAGTCCGCACGACGTATCTGATCGACGAGGAAGGTGTGATCATCAAAGCGATGGATAAGGTAAAAGCAGCGGAAAATCCGCAGCAGATGCTTGAGGAACTGTCATGAAGATCCTGTTGTCACCGGCGAAGAAAATGAATGTAAATACGGATGACCTGGCGCCTTTGGGGCTGCCGGTTTTTATGGAACAGACAGAGGAGATCCTTCGTTTCCTGCAAGATTTATCTTATGCGGCGGCTAAGAAGCTGTGGGTTTGTAATGACCGGATCGCAGAACAGAACTATGACAGATTGAAAAGTATGGATCTGTATCACCGGCTGACACCGGCGATTCTGTCCTATGAGGGCATTGCCTACCAGTACATGGCGCCTGTGGTATTTGAGTCTGGTGAGTTTGCTTATGTGCAGGAACATCTGCGGATTCTGTCGGCGTTCTACGGCGTGGTAAAGCCCATGGACGGCGTGACGCCGTACCGTCTGGAGATGCAGGCAAAAGCGAAAGTTGCCGGGACGAAGGATCTGTATGAATATTGGGGCGATAAACTGTATCGGGAGGTTCTGGACGACAGCCATATAATCATCAATCTGGCATCGAAGGAATATTCCAGATGTATTGAAAAATATCTGCTGCCGGAGGATATTTATATTACCTGTGTTTTCGGAGAAATCAGCGGCGGGAAAATCGTACAGAAAGGCGTGTACGCCAAGATGGCCAGAGGCGAAATGGTGCGGTTTATGGCGGAAAAGCAGATCAAAGACCCGGATGAAGTGAAAAAGTTTGACCGGTTGGGATACAAATTCCGGGCGGATTTGTCTGATGAGAGGACGTTTGTATTTCTTAAATAGATCAGAAGATTTTTTAGCTTTTCCTATATCTTGTGGGGAATATAACGGATTATGAATAAAGAAAGATTAAAGAAATTACCGAAAATAGAATTACACTGCCATCTGGACGGATCGCTTTCGCCGGAGTTCATTCGCAAAAAACTGGCGGAAGAAATCCCTCTTTTTGAACTTCAGGCAGGAGAAAACTGCAGGAGTCTGGCAGAATATCTGGAGAAATTTGATCTGCCCCTGCGATGTCTTCAGGACAGGGAAGGGCTTTGCGAAGCGGGATATGATTTTATGAAAAGTGTTTCCCGTGAAAATGTGAAATATGCGGAGGTACGATTTGCGCCCATGCAGTCCCTTAAACAGGGACTGACGCCAGGGGAGGTCATTGAAGCTGTCCTGGAAGGTCTGAAGCGGGGCAAAAAAGAGTTTCAGGTGGAGTACGGGCTGATCGTCTGTGCCATGCGCCATCATTCCTGGGAGGAAAACAGGCAGATGCTGGAAGCGGCGCGGGATTTCCTGGGGCACGGCGTCTGTGCCGCAGATCTGGCGGGAGACGAGGCGTCTTTTCCTCTGAAAAATTTTGAAAATTTATTTCAGCTGGCAAAAGAACTTGGATTTCCTTTTACAATCCACGCAGGAGAATGCGGTGACGCCGGCAATATCCGGGATGCCCTCCGCTTTGGCGCCGGAAGGATCGGTCATGGCATCGCCATGAAAGGAGACAAAGATCTGCAAAGGCTGTGCCGGGAAAAACAGATTGGCATAGAGATGTGTCCCGTCAGCAATCTGCAGACGAAAGCATCGCCTTCGCCGGCAGAATATCCGCTGCGGGAATTTCTGGATGAAGGACTCCTTGTGACCGTCAATACGGACAACCGGACGGTAAGCGGCACCGCCATGACGAGAGAACTGGAATTTATTCAGAAGCAATATCATATTACTGATGAGGAAATTGGGTTACTGATGGAGAACGCCATAAAAACGGCCTTTGCCGGCGATGAGGTGAAGGAGCGTTTGTTTCGGACATTTCAAAAAGAAATCAAAGAGGTGACGGCTGATGAGACGGTATAAAAGGATCTTTCTGATAGTAATGGACTCCCTGGGAATCGGCGCCATGCCGGATTCGATGGAATACGGTGACGAAGGAGTGGATACTTTCGGACATATTCTGGACAGGGTGGGAAAGATTAACATACCCAATCTGAAGAAGATCGGTATGCTGAACCTTCATCCGGCAGATTGTATGGAAGGGGAAGAGCATCCCTGCGGACGGTATATGCGGATGGCGGAGGCCAGCCGCAGCAAAGATACCATGACCGGACACTGGGAAATGATGGGGCTGAAAGTGGAAAAGCCTTTTAAAACCTTTACAGAACATGGATTCCCGCCGGAACTGATCGCTGAACTGGAAAAACGCTGCGGGAAAAAGGTTATCGGAAACAGAAGCGCCAGCGGAACGAAAATCCTGGAGGAACTGGGGGAGGAAGAAATAAGGGATGGTTCCATGATCGTCTATACCTCTGCGGATTCTGTCCTACAGATCTGCGGAAATGAGGAAACCTTTGATCTGGCCAACCTTTATCGCTGCTGTGAGATCGCCAGAGAACTGACCATGAAGGATGAATGGAAAGTGGGTCGTATAATCGCCAGACCTTACGTGGGAAAGAAAAAGGGCGAGTTTGTACGCACCAGCAATCGCCGTGATTACGCATTGAAGCCCTTTGGCAAAACGGTATTAAACGCTCTTTTGGAAGCGGGTCTGGATGTGATAGCCGTTGGAAAAATCAACGATATCTTTTCCGGCGAAGGAATTACCCGGACTCTCCATTCTGACAGTTCCGTACACGGGATGGAGCAGACTTGCCAGATTTGCGGAAGTGAATTTCACGGTCTTTGTTTTACCAATCTGGTGGATTTTGACGCTCTGTGGGGACATCGCAGAAATCCGGAGGGCTATGCCCGGGAAATAGAGAAATTCGATGCGGGTCTTGGCAGGCTGATGGAAAAGATGGGGCAGGAGGATTTGCTGATTCTGACGGCGGATCATGGAAATGATCCTACTTACAAGGGAACGGATCATACCAGGGAGTATGTGCCATTCCTGGCCTGGACGCCGGGGATGAAACAGACAGGGCCGATGGAAGAAAGCGATACTTTTGCGGATATCGGAGCGACCATCGCGGATAACTTTCAGGTAGATATGCCTGCGGGAACCTTGGGAACGTCGCGGCTGAAAGAGTTGTCCTGAAGATATGAGAGGAGGAAGATTATGTATCAGAAGCTGAAAAACTGTGTCAATATCATTCGCAAAAAGACAGATTTTAAGCCGAAGACGGCGATCGTCCTCGGTTCCGGTCTGGGTGGTTATGCCCATAAACTGAGAGTGGAGGCAGAAGTTTCCTACCGTGAAATCGAAGGATTTCCCGTATCCACTGTGGCCGGCCATGAGGGAAAATTTCTTTTCGGATATATAAAAGACACACCGGTGGTGATGATGCAGGGTCGGGTACATTATTATGAGGGATATGATATGATCGATGTGGTGCTGCCCATTCGTCTGATGGGAATGCTGGGAGCGGATACGATCTTTCTGACCAATGCAGCGGGAGGAATTAACCGTGATTTCACTCCGGGGGATCTGATGCTGATCACGGATCACATTCCTTCTTTCGTGCCCAGTCCGCTTAGGGGAGCGAATATCGATGAGCTGGGTACCCGCTTCCCCGATATGAGCCGGGTGTATGACGAAGAGCTGTGTGAAAAGGTGAGAGTGGAGGCGAAAAAACAGGATATTTTGCTGCGGGAGGGAGTGTATGTCCAGGCTCAGGGTCCTAACTATGAGACACCGGCGGAAATCCGTATGTTTGGCACACTGGGAGCAGACGCGGTGGGCATGAGTACGGCCTGCGAGGCGATTGCCGCAAGACATATGGGAATGCGGGTCTGCGGTATCTCCTGTATTACCAATATGGCCTCCGGCATTTTAGATCAGCCTCTTGATCACCAGGAAGTGCAGCGGGTGGCAGATACGGTGAAAGAAAAGTTTGAAAATCTGGTGACGGAGATAATATAAAAAATA
>HHCFR05603__coassemble_1571_pt1 | contig 10286 bp, 7 predicted proteins | sample HHCFR05603__metabat2_high_PE_015 | metagenome-assembled genome bin HHCFR05603
AATCTGAAATTTATCCGGGGCGTATACCAGGGAGATCTTCTGGTGCTCATTGGAAAGATGACGTATGTCGGGAATACCTCCATGGAGGTGCGGGTGGACACTTATGTGGAAACTCTGGATGGTATGCGCCGTCCGGTAAACCGGGCTTATCTGGTACAGGTGGCGGTGGATCAGAAGGATAAACCGGTTCGTGTGCCAGGCCTGATCGTAGAAACAGAATCGGAAAAAGCGGAGTGGGAAGCAGGTATCCGCAGACGGGCGATGCGAAAACAGAGAAAAGAGGAAGGGTTTTAACAAAAGTCACCCAATCAATATCACAACCCCATGAAGAAAGCAGCAAATTTGGCAAAATGCTAAGATGAAAAGAAAATCTGAGATTGACAAATTAAAAAAAATATCTTTATAATATACTCAAAAAGGGCCGCTTGAAAGCAGCGGCTTTTTTGAATGTTATGGGTTAGCTAAAACTAACTAACAATTCTTTAAGGAAAGGACAAGATTACAGAACGTGAGAAAGGGGGAAATGACAACGAAAAAAGAAAAGGAATTTCTGCAGAGTCAGGAGGTGGGGCAAAATGTGGCCTACTCTCAGAAAGAACGGGAAGAAGATGTACTGGAGATTTTATATCAGTGGTATCGGGAAGAACATCCGGCAAATCCTGAGAAATTATGCGACAGTCTGGATCTGGGAAGACGGGAGGTGAATGGGCTGCTTCGGAAAATGGCGCAGCACGGTTATCTGGAAGCCTGGGAACCGGGAGAGGAAATAAAGCTGACGGCTTTTGGAAAGGCTCAGGGGGCGGAGTGTCTGGCAAGACATCAGAGTCTGACCCAGTTTCTGGAAATGGTCTGCGGTGTGGATGAGAAAACGGCGGAGGAGAACGCCTGCCGCATGGAGCATGTGATCAGTAAGGAGATCGTACAGGGGTTCAGCCGTTTTATCCGATACGGCGATGTGTTTGAGCGAAGTATCCGAAACAGCAATCTGAGATTTCTCTATGAAACTGGGGAATACCGGTTTTATATGAGCCTGTATCGGGCCGGCGTCCGTTATCCCAGGATTCTGGCGGACGAGACGGAGGATTTTGAAAGCATACTCCGGCTGGAAGTGGGAGAGGAGGCCAGCAGCTTCTGGCTGAAGAAAAGAAGAAGCGAGAGGGAAAATATCCTCTGGTACTGCAGCCGCAGCGGTTGGAAGCGGGCGGAAGAGAGTCGGGGAGAGTACCGGCTTCCGACGGAGATCTTTGTATTTTCCTTTGTGCCGGATGATCCCATCATCGAAGGGGAAAGTGTCGTTGCTCTGACACAGGAAGACAAGACAGTTCCTTCGGAATCGGATTTCCGGGAAATCAACGTACATATCTGGCAGGAGGCGCATCATGGCACAAGGTGACAACCTGAAACGGGAAAATCTGCCCACCATGCAGCTGCTGCGTTATCTGACGGAACTGGAAAAGCAGGGGGGGAAAAGAGGAAGTGTAACGGCAGTGGCTAAAGCCTGCGGCGTTCATCACGGCTCTGTCAGCCGTTATCTGAAAATCTGCCGCGAACAAGGATATCTGACGGAGGATTATACCTTCACCGAACAGGGGAAAACCTGGCTGGCAGGATATCAGAGACTCCTGGAGGACCTGCCGGTCTTTCTGCGAAAAGCAGGGGTTCCGGAAAGGGAGATTCCCCAGAATGTGAAAAATCTGATTGAAAACACCAATTATCTGACGCTGGCAGCCGTTTTGCGCTATGACAGGAACCGTAAAGATGATTTTCAGGGAAAGAACCGTACAGCAACCAGAAATATTTTAAGCGAAGTACTGGAATACGGTACCAGTGAAGTCTTTTTCCTGCTGCTGCGGGTGGAGCACGGGCAGGACGAGCGGGGAATTTCCATGGCGAACAGAGGGTTTCGCAAACCCGGTCTTTTACGCCACAATAAAAGAGGCAGCTGGCTGGAACTGACCATCTGTGAAATGAGCGCTCATTCTAATATCGACGGGGCGCCCATGGAAGGACACCTTCAAAGTCTGAAATACGAGCAGGGAGGCGTCCTTCATCTGGCCAGGATAACCGGCGGACGGCTGCGGCTGCCGCTGGAGGCATGTACTTTGCGCAGACGAAGCGGAGGGGGGATCCGGGGTGAACTGGCGGTAACGGTCACCTGCAATGTGGGACGCGTCCATATGCCGGAGAGCACCGCCATGCTGGTTTTCTGGCTGTGAAATATTACAGTAATATTAAATTTATTACCGGATGAAATGAGGAAGTCTTGCAGCTTCATCAAAAAAGCGGGCAGAAAACCGGCGATTTTTCCATTCAAAAACTGCGCATCAGTTTGACGAATCGAAAAAACATGCCGTTGACAGGAGGAATCCATATGTGATATATATGAATCACGAGGTAGCCATAACTAACCAAGCCTTTAGAGATCGAAAAAGCGGTTTTCCGGAGAGAATGTGCACACCGCTTTTTTGAAAAAACAGAAGTTAGTGCTAGCTAACCAAGTGTGAGAAAACAATTACACAAATGCCGATACATTAACAAAGAGGCAAAGTGAAATACAGGAACAGGAGGTATTTGTAATGAAATTTAAAAAAGCAGTTGGTCTTGCGACCGCAGCAACCATGATGCTGGCCATGAGCGCAACAGCATTTGCGGCGGATGGAGATGTGTATGCTAAGTTTTGCAGAGATGGACCAAGTTCGGTTTCCATGATGCAGAAAGTAGTGGATGGACCTTGTACTATTACGCAAATCAGCGATAGTTACAGTGAAGTGACAATTCCAGTTACGGAATTTATACATACACAGACGGTCGGGTCAATGACTTTTACCGGACAGGGTATGCTGACTGGTTTAGTGATTGACGGTGAAACTTATGATGTGGACTCATTAGGCGATGTGGATGGAGATAATCTGGAAGAAGGTGAAATTACCATTGTTCTTCCGAATGAAAAAATAGCAGTTGACAGTGAAACTGTTTTTACTGACGTGACTGCTGAATATGAGATTACAATGGGAAGCGCTCCGGCAGACATGTCCAGCGAAGCTGATCTGTATTTCTCTTCTGATCTGGCGGCCTTCGAGTAAGTTTTGCCAGAGAACATAAACTGGAAAGGAGGAAAAGGGCTGTCATGTTTGGACAGCCCTTTTGTCAGCAGTATGAAAAAAATAATGACAGCTGTGGTTTTGCCGGTTTGTATGATTATATTTCTTTTTTGCTGTGTGTCAGTCGTATATGCTGATGCGGATGAAGTACAGTATACAGAGATGAAAATTGAAGAATACACACCGGAAGTCAGCAGTACCCGGGGAGCTCCCCTGGAAAATTTGAATTTAATCTATGGGCGAGTGATAAAAAATGGAGATAATTATACACTTCAGATGGAGATAGCATACGAAAACTATCGTATATCAAATGAAGATACCACTTATACGATGACAAGCGTTCTTTCTTATCTGGATGATGCTCAGGAATATCAAGATCTTTTAAAGGATAAACAGTTCCAAGAGTCCGTTTACTGGTCTGGAAGCGGGGATTCTGTATCTAATGCGGATATTTATACAGTGGAAATTCCGCTTAGTATTTCCGACTTTTCACAAGTGGAAGGACAGAAAGTTCAACTGCAATATCAGGGCAGCGGAAGGACTATTTATAATATCACGCTTAGACTGGCAGCGTGTACAGAAGAAAAACCGGCGATTCAGCCATTGGTGATGCCGTATAGTTATAATCTGACGTCGAACGAAGAGTATGGCCCCAAACCGGGCAACAGTTCTTCGAACAGGAGTGTAAGTTTGTACATGAGTTACCCGCTGTCGGAAGGAGGAGCAGTTACATGGTATTATACCACGGGCGAGGAAGATATTACGGAGGAATCCGATTATTTTCAGTCGTATGGCGACGCATCGTACAAATCAGGAACAATTAACGCGTCTGGTGAAGAAGCGTATACCATGACGATGCGCATACGGGGACGGTTTCAGAACGGTACCTGGACGGATGAAATTTCCGTACCTCTGAAGTTTTCAAAGGCGGGAGTCAGTGTTCTGACAGATGAATCTACGGGTGTCCAGATTATCGGGCTGAATAATACGATACCCTATGATACGGAACTGAAAGTGACGCAGGTTACAGATGAAGACAGCCTGAAAGAAATCAGTCAGATACTGAAAAAGGAAGCAGGAGAAAATTATGGAAAATATAAGCTGTATGACATTTCTTTAAGTGATCCGGAAGGAAATCCTGTCGTGCTTTTAAATGAAACCGGTGAATGGGGGGAAGGAATTTATGGCGCAGGTACAAGGGATGCTAAGAAACAGATACAGTTTAATTTTTCGGATGATGACTTGGCAGATGGATGGCATCCGATGAATTGTCAGATTTATCGGTTAAATGATGATGGCGAGCTGCAGCCTTTGCATATGTATTCTGTAGTAAATAGCTTTCGATACTGTTATGGAAGCTATTCGGAAAATAAAGATCCAAGCGGAACATATGTATTAATGCAGACGCCTTTGACTGATTTGACGGAAGATATATCGGCAGGTAATTACCGTGTGCCTGCGGAGTTTGTAGTTCCGGAAAGGGATGATGACGGTGAGTCTGTTGATCAATGGTTTTCCAGCAAATCATCGCTGGATCAGTATCTGGGAGAAAATGCAGAGGCTTTGCTTGCAGTAAGTGAGGAAAATAATCCGTCAGTATATCTGAATTTGTATGGGGTAGACAATAAATATCTGACTGCTGTCAGATATGAGGGAAAAAACGCTGAAATAGTAGAGAGGTATAGTTCTACAGAGGAAAAGTACCCCAAAGTTATAAAAATAGATCTTTTGGAAAATGATAAGAATTCCGCCTATATTGATCTGCAAGTGAGAGTCAGTGGAGAAAGCGGCTGGCAGGATGTGGTGCTGGCCTTGAATTACAATGATCGATATGTGTACAGTGATGGAGTTAAACTTACGGCTCCGGTTATTACAACGGCAACGGGAGCCACTGCCTATGTTAATGAAGATGAAGCTGAGATTTCCATGCAGTGTGATGCGGTAGACGGGCAGATTTATTATACAACGGACGGAACAGACCCTGTGGCAGAAGAACAATATCTGTATAAGGAGCCATTTACATTAACGACTGATCTGTCGGACGGACAGACATATCAGATCAAAGCCATTACTGTGAAAGACGGATATACCACATCAAATGTCGCATCTCTGGAGATTGAGTTTAAGGCGGAAGGCGAGCAGGCAGAAACCGTTCAGGCTCCGGTGATTGATGCCAGATATGATTATGCCTTTGAGGAAAATGGCGTCACTGCAGAGACCGGCTATTATAATGTAAGGCTTTCTACAGCTACAGAAGAAGCAAAGATATATTATACGGTGGATGGAAGTGAACCAACAGAAAACAGCAATCGGTATGAAGGCGAATTTCGTGTTCCGGCGCTGACAGATGGCGAACCGACGGTAATCCAGGCTTATGCTGTAAGAGAAGGATACAATGCTTCTCCAACTTCATCCTATACGATCAGTTTTTCAACTTCCTGGTGGGATAATATGCGGGAAGGAGATTCCTATCAGGTTCCTGTGGATATGATAAATATAGGCATCTGGCAAAATCAGGAAATCAAAGTAAACTCTATGGGAGCAGACGCATTGAATGGGGATGCTACAGTTTATGTTGAGGATGGTAAAAAATATTTAGAAGTACCTCTGAAAAGCTTATCTGTAGGAGGAATACCTGGTTATCTGGTAGGAATGTGGTATTGGGATAATAATGATAACAATACCGGGGATAAAGCGGGGAATTTTAGTACTACAAATACGGAGGGAGCAATTGAAGCCTCTTATACTTACAACGACGACGGAACGATAGCAACGGCGACCGTTCCCTTGTTCAGTGATTTTGAACAAGTGTTCGTAGGTATTCAGTCTAATGTCAGCATTATGGGTAAACAGGGAACAATTCTCTGGCTGGATTACAGTGATGTAATTTATCAGATTACCGGTGAGGAGCAGGAAGAGCAGGAGATAACGGAGACGCCGGTTATTACTTATACATATAATGAGGAAGCAGATTCCTATGAAATAGAGATCACAGCGGAAGAAAATGCAGCGATAGAGTATTCGGTAAACGCACAGGAAGGCGAGTTCGAATGGGAGAAATATACCGGAAAATTTACAGTGACCGGTGAAGACGCGCAGGTAAAAGACGGTATTGTAAATATCTCGGCCAGGGCCACGGCGGAGGATAAAGAGACTTCACAGGTGGCGTTCCAGAAGCTTACCTTTAAAGCTTTTGGGGAGGAAACAACTCTGGAAGACGGAACGTACCAGGTTCCGGTAACACTGATGCAGGCTTATAAGGATGAGACCAGTATGGGAGCCGGTGCGCTGGAAGAAACAGCGCTGGTTACTGTTGAGGATGGAATATCTACGATCCAGCTTACCTTTAAAGGCGTTTCTATAGACGTAGACGGATCGGGGGAAAAATACGGACATCTTCAGCAGCTCTGGAGCTATAAAGAGGGCAGCACAGTCAGTGATCTGACAGAAGCAAACCGCAGTGAAGCAGAGGCTATTAAATATTATGAAGATACGGATCTGAATGGCGGTACATCTACATTTCCACAGGTATTTGAGTTGAGAAGAAGTATTGTTGGGGAAGACACAATATTTGTCCGCGTAAAAGTGGATGCAATGGGTGATGTACAACAGGATGCGAGACTTGTCTTTGACTATGATCAGGCAGTAAAAGCAGAAGAACAGGAAAATCCGGCAGGTGAATATATTGTTCCGGTGCAGATGATAAAATGGGGCTCTGATACAGAATTGTCTATGGGAAATGCCGGTATGGAACAGTCAGGTCTTCTGGTTATAGCGGAAGACGGAACAGCCACTTTGGAATTAGGTTTTCATGCATTGCAAAATTCGTCATTAACAGGCTATCTGGGATGGATTAAAAAAGTAGTCAGTGTGGAAGAGGAAAATCAGTACGGTTATCCGATGGAATATACGACAGAGGATGCCAAAGTCCTGGAAGCGTGGGATGGGGTATACGATATGTATAATAATCCGGATACCGGAACTGATGAGCAGATGAAAGGACAGCTTTATCCAAAGACCATTTCCATTCCGATAGAAGTATGGGCTGATTCCAACGGTACACTTGGGTTTGCTACGGAGAATCATATTCTGATTCAGGTTTATGTACCGGTAATGGAATCATTGAATAAAGGAAGCGGCACACAGTTTGCTTATCTTGACCTGAATTGGGACGGGTATGTTCCGGTGAATCCTGATGTAGACAGAAGCAGTCTTCAGGAAATGATTAATCAGGCGCAGGAAAAGCTGAACGATGCAGCAGTAAATGCCGATAAATATGATCCCGAAACAGTAGCCGCATTGCAGAAAGCTGTGGCCGATGCGCTGGCAGTATTACAGAATCCAGAAGCAGATCAGACAGCTGTTGATGAACAGACAGAACTGGTAAAAACGGCTCTGGAAGGTGTGAAATTGAATCTGAATCCGGATATTCTTTCCAAACTGATTCAGGAAGCGCAGGCTCTGGATGAAAATCTGTACACACCGGTCAGCTATCAGAAGCTGGCAGAGCAGATTGAAGCGGCTCTGGCATTGCTGGAGAAAGAAGATCTGACACAGGAGCAGATTGAAGCGCAGCTGACTGCACTGAACGCGGCTGTGGAAGGACTGATTGAAAAGGCCGACAAGACAAAGCTGCAGGCAAAATATGACGAGGCGGCGGCGATAGAGAACAATAATTATCCAGGCTGGGAGGCGCTTCAGGCAGCCCTTGTCTCTGTGAAGGAAGTGCTGGAGGATCCCAACGTATCCCAGACGGATGTGGACGGACAGCTGACTCTGCTGCAGAACGCGCTGGACAATCTCTACGGTTCCGTGGATAAGAGTGAACTTCAGAACCTGGTGGAACAGGCGGACGCTATGGATACATCGGGATATGCAGAAGAAACCACAGCGCTTTTTGAAGCGGCGCTTGCTTCGGCAAAGAATATTCTGAGCAATGGTGCAGCATCCCAGACGGATGTGGACAAGCATATTCAGCTGCTGGAAAAAACTTCCGCTTCCCTTATCAAAGCAGAGGAAGAGGGAGTGGTCTATGACGGCATTTATACCATTGACGGGGCTATCATGCATGCCAGCAATGATAATCAGACTTCGATGGGAAATGCAGCGCTGAAAAAACCGATGCAGATTATCATGAAAGACGGACAGCCAACGCTTCGGATGGAATTCGGACCGCTGACTACCACCGGCCTGACCGGTTATCTGGGAGAACTGTATTACTTCCCGGATTATGCGGATGCAGAATTGCCGGATGGAAGCCAGGAGAAAGTGTCTGTGAACGTGGAATCGGTTTATGAGGAGGTATATGATTCCTATAATGATCCCGAGACGGGAACCGATGCCACCATGAAGGGAAAAGAATATCCCCATTTCGTGACGATGCCGGTGAACTTTGATTACAGCCAGTTCTGGGTGGAAGTATACGTACCGGTGATGGAAAGTATTTCAGCAGGAAGCGTGTTATGGTCAAGCGTTTTTGTAACACTTGTGGCTAAAAAATATCGATTTATGCAATTCGAGCTTGATATGGTGTTTGATACCCGTTGAAACTATGAGGGCGCACATGATTATACGTGACATATGCAAATTCTTCCACCGTCTGATAGAGTGCCTCCTCGGTACGAAATTCATATAGATTTGTGCATTCATTCTTCAAGGTATTGAAATACCGTTCCATTGGTGCGTTGTCATACGGGCATCCAGCTTTACTCATACTTTGTGTTACATGAACGGATTCACAATACTCAACGAATGCTTTCGATGTATACTGTGCCCCCTGATCGCTATGAAGGAGTAATTCTCCTTTCCGCATCGGCTGCGAATCCAAAGCCTTCTGTAAAGTACGGATAGCAAGTTCTGATGTGATATGGCGATCCGTTATACTCGCAATGATGCTGCGGTCATAGAGATCAAGAATACTGCAGTTATAACGTACCTCCCCATTTTTCAAGAACAGGTAGGTGAAATCTGTACACCATTTTTGATTTGCCCGCTCAGCAGTGAAATTTTGAGCCAGCTTATTCTCAAATACCTTGTGTGGCTTCCCGTGCATATATTCTGGCTTTTTAGGACGTACAATCGCATACAGCCCCATCTCTTTATTCATATACTTATGAATGGTTATCGGACTGTAATGGAAGCCTTTGCGTGCCAGATAAACGGTCATGCTTCGGTATCCGTCCACCCCATTGTGCTCGTGGTAAATCTCTCGGATCTGCGCCTGTACCATAGATTTTTGGGTATAGTAATCCGCCTTCCGGTGTTTCCGGTAGTTATAGTAAGCATTAGGGCAAATATTCAACCGACGCAGCAGCCAGCGGAGCCCAAAATCTTTCTGATATTTTTCGATAAACCGATAAGCCTCTAATCGATTTCTTTTGCAAAGAATGCCGCTGCTTTTTTTAAGAAAAGATTCTCCTTGCGGAGTTCTTCATTCTCTTTACGGAGCTTGAGCATTTCTTTCATATAATCGTATTCTTCTTTTGTTTCCGGGCTTGTCTGGCATTCTTCGCTGAATTCACGGCACCACTTGGAGATGCTGGCTTTTGATACGCCATACTCTGCAGTGATACTTTTGTAGGTGCGTCCCTCCTCCAAATGGAGACGGACAATCTTCTTTTTAAACTCTGGTGTGTAATTTTGTGGCATGATAAGAACCTCTTTTCTCATTGTTTTTAGTATATCTTATTAGCCACTTTCGTTACAACTTTATTATAGCACTTCACTTCGCTTTCCGGCGGTGAAAAGCAAAGAATTTCCATCGCCAGGGCAATGCTAAAAGATGCTCCTATTGTTATCTTGGATGAGGCTACAGCAAGTATTGACCCGGAGAATGAGCATTTGATCCAAGAAGCTATTTCTGCCCTGACACATGGCAAAACCATTATCACGATTGCCCACCGTCTGGCTACGATTGAGAACGCCGACCAGATCGTTGTGATTGATGACGGGACCGTGGTTCAGAGAGGTACGCATAAGGAACTGCTGAAACAGGAAGGCACTTATAAAAAGTTTATTCAAATCCGTGAACAGGCCGAAGGCTGGCGGATACAGTAAGGAAGAGGTCTATGAAACTCTATGCGTCCGGAGAAGATTATCTGGAAACCATTCTTATTCTCCATAGGAAAATGGGTATGGTGCGCTCCGTGGATGTAGCCCGGCACATGGGTGTATCAAAGCCCAGTG
>HHCFR05603__coassemble_1981_pt1 | contig 8087 bp, 5 predicted proteins | sample HHCFR05603__metabat2_high_PE_015 | metagenome-assembled genome bin HHCFR05603
TAATTCTATTCAGCGTGAACGGGAAATATTAAAAAAGTTAGAAAAAAATCAGTTATTTTATACAGAATTTTGTTTTCCGTTAATTTGCCCATAGCGGCAATATAAATGAATGTTCCATGATTGGTTTATGAGGTTGCTCTTAACACGCCAAGGCGTGATTTTGAGAAATAAAAGGAAGCGGGAGGTTATGTAATGGAGTCTCAAAGCAACAAAAACTTTTTGACCACTCTGAAGAAACAGGGTATTGTGCTGGCGATGATTCTTGTTTACCTGGTATTCTTTGTAATATCAAAACAGTTTCGGACCTTTGACAACTTTATCCTGCTCTTCCGTCAGGTGGCCACAATCGCCGTAATGGGCGCAGGTATGACTTACGTCATCATCGGAGGAAACTTCGACCTGTCCGTAGGTTCACTCCTGTCGTTGTGCTGTGTCATCTGTATTGACCTGCACGACAAGATCGGACCGATTCCGGCCATGATCGTCACGATCATCGTAGGTATGGCGTCCGGTATCGTAAGCGGATATCTCTGTGGATATCTGAGGTTGAATTCCATGATTGTTACGCTGGGTATGATGAACGTGCTGCAGGCGTTGGCCATGATGTACACCAATGGTCAGTTCGTTCAGATGGCGGACAGCAACGCATGGTTTACTCAGATCGGTAAAGGAAGCGTAGGACCGATCCCGATCTCAACTATCATCATGATAATCTTTATCATCATCATGGGATATTACCTGAACAGAAGCGTATACGGACATCAGGTTATGTCAGTAGGTGGAAATGATGAAGCCTGTCGGTACAGCGGTATCAACGATAAGATGGTTATCCTGAAAACTTTTGTACTGTCCGGACTTTCTACCGCTATCGGTGCAATTTTGCTCTGTTCCCGTGGCGCATCGGCACAGTGTACCATCGGTGAAAGTTACGAGTTCGATGTTATTTCCGGTGTAATCCTGGGCGGCGCTTCGCTGAACGGCGGAAGCGGAAGCGTTTACAAAACTTTTGTCGGAGTTATGATCCTTGGTATTCTGGATAATGGTTTTGTCATCATCGGTCTTCCGTATTATCTGCAGTGGGTTGCACAGTGTATCGTAATTCTGATAGCTGTTTATATCGATATCATGACAAAAAGAAAGAAGGGTGCGTAAATGGGAAAAATCAAATCAGTTTTATCAAAACACACCATCATACCGATCTGGATCGTATGTTTTGTGCTTGCATCCATCTTTGTTAATGGATTTTTAAGTGTAAACAATCTGTTCAACGTATTTAATCAGAATGCCATGAAAGGTATCATGGCCATCGGTATGACCTTTGTAATTATCAACAGCTACTTTGATATGTCTACCTGTACATTGGTTGCATTGGCTGCTTCTCTGGCATGTGGATTGGAAGCAAGCATCGGCATGATCCCGGGTATCATCGTAGCTTTGCTGGTAGGAGTTCTGGTGGGCTGTATCAACGGATTCCTGGTAGCTTATGCGAGGATTAATGCCTTCGTTGTTACTTTGGCTATGATGCTGGGCTGCCGTGGCGTAGGGTATATATACCATGCAGAGGAGTCCCTGATCCCCATGAATACAGATATGGGATGGGCGTTTATTGATTTCGGCGCCGGAAAAGTCGGCCCTCTGTCTTACATCAGCATTATCTTTATCATTATGCTTTTGATTGCACATTACGTGCTGAAATATACCACACATGGACGTAATACATACGCAGTAGGCGGTAATGAAAACTCTGCATTTAATGCAGGTATCAATACAAAAAGAGTTACTTTTATTAACTTTGTAATCTGCGGTTTCACAGGCGCTCTGGGAGGCGTTATGTATGCGGCGTTCTCCGGCGCTTCCACACCTACTCTTGGATGGCCGGATATGCACATGCTGGTTATCGCAGGCGTTGTACTTGGCGGTACGAAGCTGACCGGCGGTGTTGGTAATATCTGGTATACCCTGGGCGGTGTTATGCTTCTGGGCGTTGTGGATAATATCATGAACCTGCTGAATGTTCAGACATACGTAAATACCCTGATCACAGGTCTGATCATGATCGGTATCCTGTATCTGGATAAAGTTATGATGACCAAAAAGACCAAGAAAGCTAATCTGGAATGACAGAAGCAGACCGTGTAAATGTAAAAATGGTTATTATTGCCGGAGTTTTTCCCGGTATAATAATAAAATCATCTTAAGCTAATAGGAGGAAGAGAAATGAAGAAAAAATTATTAGCAATGATCAGTGCGGCTCTGGTTGCATCCATGCTCATCACTGGATGCGGCGGCGGAAGCAGCGACGATGCAGCAGCTACAGAAGAAAGCGGATCCGATGACGCAGCAGCATCCGACGATGCAGCGGCTTCTGACGATGCTGAAGCATCTGAAAGCACAGCTTCCGGAGAGGGAGCAAAAATCGGTATGGTAGTAAACTATTCCGGACAGGACCCCTACCAGACATCTTACTATGACACCATGGTATCTTACGCAGAAGAAAAAGGCGTTGACCTTCAGATCCTTGACCCGAAAGGCGACGCTACGACACAGGCAAACCAGATTCAGGACCTGATCAACATGAAATGTGACTGTATTATCGTATGGCCGGTTAACGGCGAGACCGCAGTTGCATCTGTAAGAGCGATCAACCAGGCAGGTATCCCCTGTATGACAGCCAATACAAACGTGGCAGAAGCCGGCGAGCAGTTTATCAAATGTTACGTTGGACCTTCAAACGTAGAAGAAGGTAAAGAGACTGCTCAGGAAATGGTTAAACAGCTTGGCGAAGACGCTAAGATCGTTGAAATCACAGGACCGGCTGGCTACACCACATCTCTGGAACGTACACAGGGTCTTGAGGAAGGTATCGAAGGAACCAACATCGAAATTCTGGACAGCCAGACAGGTGAAGGCAACCGTGAAAAAGCTCAGCAGGTAATGGAAAACTACCTGGTTAAATATGCAGCAGGCGAAATCGACGCCGTATTTACCTTTGATGACAATGCAGCTTACGGTGCATGGAACGCTATCGAAGCAGCCGGAAGACAGGATGATGTGAAGATCTTTGCAGCAGCTTCCGGAAGCTACAGCACCATGGATTATGTAAGAGATGGAAAGATTGCAGCAACAGCTATGCAGTCTCCCCACTTCGATGCACAGGAAGCTCTTGATATGGCAATTCAGCTGGCAGCAGGCGAAGAACCGGCAGAATTCTACAACTACATCGAGACACCGGTAGCTACACAGGAAAATGTAGATTCTCTGGGTCTGGAAGAATGGTAAAATTTGTCATTCTGTAAACTGCAGCAGGTAAACAAGCTAATAATTACTTTGTACGGAGCCGCTTTTGCGGCTCCGGCAAAGAAGTATTCATTTTGATGATTAAGAAACCGGAGGAAATGTAAATGAGCAATGAATATGTTCTTGAGATGAAAAACATAAGTAAGACTTTTCCCGGTGTTAAGGCATTGGATAATGCTTATCTGAATCTGAAGTACGGCGAAGTTCTGGCGCTGTGTGGTGAGAACGGCGCAGGAAAATCTACGCTGATGAAGGTGCTCTCCGGAGTATATCATGCAGATCCGGGTTCAGGTGAGATTATTTATCAAGGAAAACCGGTTCGTTATAATAGTCCTATTGAAGCGAAAAATGATGGTGTTGTCTTAATTTTCCAGGAATTATCCTTAGTAATGGAATTAACAGTTGCAGAGAATCTGTATCTGGGCAGTCTGCCGAAAAAAGGCGGCAGAATTGACTGGAAAAAGATGAATGCAGATGCACAGAAGGTTCTGGATGAACTGGAGTGTCCGGCAAAACCGACGGATGTTATTTCTTCACTGCCTATCGCACAGCAGCAGATGGTTGAAATTGCCCGTGGTATCGCTCTGGGCGCGAAGATTCTTGTATTGGACGAGCCTACATCTTCTTTGACAGAAAAGGAAAAAGATTCTCTGTTTAAGATTATCAACAAACTGAAAGCTCAGGGCGTTGGTATGGTATATATCAGCCACAAGATGGATGAAATTTTTGAAATCAGCGATCGTGTTCTGGTTATGAGAGACGGTAAGCCTACCGGCGAATTTGTGACAAAAGACATCACGCTGGATGATATTGTAAACAGCATGATCGGCCGTTCACTGGATAATTACTATTACAAATGTAAATGGAATCCAAAAGAAGAAGTACTGAAAGTGGAAAATCTTTCTCTGAAAGGATATTTCAAAGATATCTCCTTTACGGTACATGCCGGAGAGGTTGTAGGTTTTTACGGCCTGGTGGGAGCCGGACGTACTGAGATTATGGAAACGATCTTCGGTATCCGGAAAGCGGATTCCGGAAAGGTTTATCTGGAAGGAAAAGAACAGAAAATCCATAACAGTGTGGATGCGGTAAAGGCAAAGATCGCTTTCGTTACAGAAAACCGTAAAGAACAGGGGCTTGTTCTGGAGCAGTCCTGCCGTGAAAATATGGCGCTGGCAAGGCTTCCCTGGATCTCCAAACACGGTTTTGTGGATATTAAAGAAACTTATAATATTTATAATGAATACCATGATAAACTGCAGATCAGTTCACCCAGCTCAGAGACGCCGGTGGGAAATCTTTCCGGTGGTAATCAGCAGAAAGTCGTACTGGGCAAATGGATGACTCTGGGTCCGAAACTTCTGATTCTGGATGAGCCGACCCGTGGTATCGACGTAGGTTCCAAATCAGAAATCTATAAACTGATTGCGGACATGGCGGAAAAAGAAGGAATGGCAATTATTGTTATCTCTTCTGAAATGCCTGAGGTTATGGGTATCAGTAACCGTATCATTACAATTTCACAGGGTAATCTGACCGGCGAGCTGGTGGGAGATGAAATCACAGAGGACAGCCTGATGAGAGCGATCCTGATCACAGACTCTTCAAAGAAAGCATAATTTTTAGCGCACTTTTATATCTGACAGTCATACGCTGTTTTTGTAACAAAAAACAGTCGTATGGCTGTTTTTCTTTTAAAATCAATGTTTTTTACGAGTTGAATTTATATCATAAAAAGTGAAAATTTTTTTTAAAACAAAAAATGCTAAAAGCAAGATCCATAAATAAATGCGCAAGACATCATATTTTAAACAGAGAAAAATTGCGCTAGAATATAGCCATAAGATGAAGAGCGAAACAAGGATACACGAAATCTTGCAAAAGCTGACGAATATTAAGGAGGAAGAATAAATGACGATTTCATCAAAAGAAAGAGAGATCATCCGCGAGCTGGCAAAGCAGGTCAAAGACGCAGCCCAGAGACCGGAGATGAAAAAAAGAGAAGAACTGTGGTATGCTCACAATGAGTTGAAGACAACCGATCCTGTCATCGCCGTATTCCCGGAAATGTCCTGGAGAGAGATCATAACACCGGAATCCCTGCAGTGTGAGTGCGATGAAGCAAGAGAGATGGAATGGTTCCTTCGTGCGAAACTGTTCCGTGCCAATGTGATCGATGATGACGTACCGGTAAATGATATCTGGGAAGTAAGAAAAATTATCACCGATACCGGCTGGGATAAACTGAATCCCAATCATAAAAACGCGGCATTTGCTAACCCCAGCTTCCGTGACAATTGCCTGGGCGACGTACCGCTGGCATGGAGAAATGATTTTAATTTTGATGCCGGAGCAAAACATTTCCAGCCGATTATCGAAGAACCAGATCAGCTGTCCAGACTGGGTACGCCGGAAGTTATCTACCATGAAAAAGAAACCATGGAGAAACTGAAACTGCATCAGGATGTACTGGGCGATATCCTGGATGTGCGTCTGGTAGGTCTGAAATTCCTCTATATCGCATTGGTTGAGACATATTCTGATTTCCGTGGTCTGGAGCAGGTAATGTATGATATCTACGAGGAACCGGAAATGCTTCACGAAGCGATGGCTATCATGGAAGAAGGCTACAACGGACTGCTGGATCAATATCTGGAGCAGGGTCTTCTGACAGTAAATGGAAATCAGGCATACAGCGGATCAGGCGGACAGACATATACTCATGAGATTCCTGGCGATGACAGCGTATGTACCGATCTGAAGAATTTCTTCGGTATGACAGAATCTCAGGAGTTCACCATGGTTGGACCGAAACAGCACTGGGAGTTTGTACAGGTGCATGAAAAGAAAATTGCCGACAGATTTGGCCTGTCTGCATACGGATGCTGCGAACCTATCGAAGATAAACTGGAGTACATCAGATCCTTCGAGACTTTAAGAAGAATCTCCGTATCTCCCTGGGCAGACGTCCAGAAATGTTCCGATAGAATGGGCAAGGATTACGTATATTCCTGGAAACCCAACCCCTCTTACTATCTGAACAACTATACACCGGACAATACCGAATTCATGGAAGGTTACGTAAAGAATATGCTGAACGTGACGAAAGATAAAAACTGTGTGGAGATCGTCCTGAAAGACACTCATACCTGCAACAATGATCCCATGAGATTCGGATCCTGGGTAAAAGATGTTCGTAAGTGGATCAAAGAAACAAGATAATTCCAAATACATTCGATAAACATACTATTACTCTTCTTAATTTTTGCCCGCTTCCGTCTGGCAGCGGGTACTCCTTTTTGCTTGGTAAAATTTTATAAAAGAAAACCTGAAAAAACTATAAGTATATGTGAAATATGTTTAAGGGATTCTTAAACGAAATGTGATAAGATGCATATATAGGATATCCGCAGGAAATCGATTTCGATACAGAAAATATAGCAGCAGAAGGGAGAAAAGATTATGAGCGTTGACACAGAAGTATCCGTAAGCGGAGGCGAATTATTCCGGGAACAGTATATGTATAAACATCCGCCGGTATCTCAGATGAAGACCGATCTGAAATTTTCGGATGAAGATAAAGCGGTGCTGCGCAGACTGGCAGAAAAGGTGGCTGCCATAGCGGAGCGGGAAGATATGAAGTTTAAGAAAAAACTCTGGACAGAGAATCACGATCTGAAGAGCAGCTATCCGGTGATCTTCGTGGATCCGGAGAACGGCTGGAACGAGATTTTGACGGACGATGTGTTTGAATGTAAGGACCCCCTGGCCAGGACCTGGGAAAATACGCTGCGCAAAGACATCTACTCTGCAGAGATGATCAAGGACGACCGGGTGATCACCAAAGACTTTAATGTGCCCTGGTATTACACCGACGACGGCTTTGGCATTACGCCAAAGATCGAATATACCGGCCAAAAAGGAGGCTCCTATCATGTGCTTCCGGCCATCGAGGATTATGAAGAGGATTTTCCGAAGATGCATTTCCCCAAGATCACGGTGGACAGGGAAAAGAGCCAGCAGGTGATGGATCTGGCGAAAGATACTTTCGGGGATATCCTGAACTGCCGGTTTTCCATGAAGTGGCACTGGGCGGATGATTATCTGAATGAATTTGTGGCTTTCCGCGGCATGGAAGATTTCATGTGCGATTTTGTGACGGAACCGGAGTGGATCGAACGGATGATGCAGTTCATGACCGACGGGATCATGAAACGGTTTGATGATCTGGAAGAGCAGGGGCTGCTGTCCCTGAACAATGACAATACGTATCTGGGTACCGGAGGCCAGGGGTACACGACCGACCTGCCGGCGGCGGATTTTGTGGGGAAAGTACGCACGAAGGACATGTGGGTGACGCTGCAGGCCCAGGAGACGGTATCCTGCAATCCGGATATGTTCGGGGAATTTATCCTGCCCCACTTTATCCGTCTGGCGGAGCGGTTTGGTCTGGCCCATTACGGCTGCTGCGAACCGTATGACGTAAGATGGAAATATCTGAAGCAGATCCCTCATCTGCGTCACGTATCGGTATCCCCGTGGGCGGACTATACGACAGTGCCGGATTACCTTGGCAAAGATTATATTGCCAGTGTGAAGCTGAAACCGACGCCGCTTGCCATGCCGGATATGAATGAAGAATACGTAAGGAAAGAATGCCGGAGGGCAGTGGAGGAGACCTACGGGGGGATCTGCGAATTTATCATGAAGGATAACCATACCATCGGCAATAATCCCAATAACCTGATCCGCTGGACACAGATCATGCGGGAGGAGATTGAAAGAAAATA
>HHCFR05603__coassemble_2074_pt1 | contig 7688 bp, 5 predicted proteins | sample HHCFR05603__metabat2_high_PE_015 | metagenome-assembled genome bin HHCFR05603
TAATAATGCATTTTTTATATTTCTTCTCCGGTATCATTCATTGTGAAACTGGCGTAATAGCTGATGACAAGATGGAAGTGTTGATCAATAGTGTAAAGGAGAGTGGAGTTATTACGCCTGTATTGTTCCGACCTTCGGGAGAAAATCACTATGAAATGTATCCGGTCATCGGAGAATGTATGCGGCACGTAAAGCAGGACTTTCTACAATGCGGAACGAGGGGATCGGTGGCACGACCGTTGAGGGAAGGGGCATGGAAATCTCTGGAGCTTCTTTCCCAGGGGAACGGCGCGGTGGTGTCGTGCACAAAATCGCGAAATGAAAAGTGAAAAAAGTAATAATCCGAATTTACCTCAAAGGTAAATTGCCGTCTTGACTAAACTGGATATCTATGCTATTATAAATTTACCTCAAAGGTAAATCTATAATAGAGGTGATGGCTTGGATATTACGTACAAGAACAACAAAATCAGGAAAGTTTGTACAGATGCCAAAACTGCGGAGAGAACCTACGGTCGAGAAATGGCCGATAAAATACATCAGCGCATAGATGAAATTAATGCTGCAGATACTGTTGAGATGATGATACAGTTCCATATCGGACGGTGTCATCCGCTTACACAGAATAGAAAAGGCCAATACGCGGTGGATTTGGTTCATCCGTACAGATTGGTGTTTGAGAAAAATGGTGACGAAATCCAAATAGCTAATATTTTGGAAATAGTTGATTATCATTAATGGTCAGGATGACAAGTCAAGGAGGTAGCACTATGGTGAGGAGTCGCAGTTATATTGCAACGCCACCTGGGGCGACAATTAAAGAGCAGTTGAAAGACAGGGGAATGAGCCAGAAGGAGTTTGCGGCCAGGATGGATATGTCTGAGAAGCATATCAGCAAACTCATTAATGGTGAGGTACAGCTTACACCGGAGACCGCAGTCAGGCTGGAGATGGTTTTGGGTGTACCGGCTAAGTTTTGGAATAATCTGGAGGCAATTTACAGAGAGAAGATTGTGAAGGCAGAAGCAGAAAATGCAATGGATGCTGATGCTGAAATGGTGAAGCAATTTCCTTATAATGAGATGGCTAAGTTTGGATGGGTTCCAGAGACCAGGAAAATAAATGAAAAGGTTGTTAATCTTAGAAAATACTTTGAGGTCGTTGAACTCTCACTTCTTGAGAGTGAGCAGATTACGAGAATTGCCTGCAGACGTCTGGCTATTACAGAAAAAAGTGATTTGGCGTTGATAGCGTGGGCGCAGGAGGCAAAAATTAAGGCGCGTAATATCCAAACTGCTCCGATTAATATTAATGATTTGATTTCGGTTTTGCCAAAGCTGCGGAAAATGACTATGCTAAAACCCGGAGAATTCTGTCCTGCGCTTAAGAAATGCCTTGCCGATTGTGGAATCGCCTTAGTGTTTCTGCCACACCTTAAAGGATCTTTCCTTCAGGGCGCTTCTTTTATGGATGGGAATAAGATTGTTGTAGGACTTACTGCAAGAGGTAAGGATGCTGACAAGTTTTGGTTCAGTCTGTTCCATGAACTGGCGCACATTGTTCTTGGTCATGTAGGGCGACTTAATGGTACATCAGAAGACGATGAGAGAGCAGCCGATCAATGGTCAGGTAATACGCTTATTCCATCTGATGATTTTGAAGCTTTTAGAAGAGATGGAGACTATTCAGAGAGAAGAGTGCTCCAATTTGCAAAAGCCCAGGGAATTGCTCCGGGGATAGTAGTTGGAAGGATGCAGTTAGAAGGAATGATTCAGTACAGTATGCTGAATAATTTAAAAGAGCAATATGAAATAGCTGTTTAAAAATGTTTTGAAGGATCATGTGAAGAGCATGGTCCTTTTATTATGTGAAAAATTATGAATTGGAAAAAAATCCCCTTGTTTGGCAAAATCCATACCTGAGACAGAAAATTTTCTTGCTAGTGTTTCAATTTCTGAATATAATAGGAGCATAAAGCCAAAATGGACAGGTATATACGACTGCAATGCTGTGAAAGAATGTAGGGTGTTTGGAAATAATCGGCTGCGGGAGTATCGTGTGCTCAGTATAAATGATAGGGACATGGATAACTCTAAAGCAGTAGGAAGGAAACCATGTCGGTGTGTGGTGTGAACGAGAGGATAAGGAGTACAGATTATTATGAAATTTGTCATTGAACATTTGTCAAAAAGCTTTGAGAAAAAGGTAGTTCTCAAAGATATTGACTTTACATTTGAAGAAGGAAAAATCTACGGGCTGCTGGGCAGAAACGGCGCGGGCAAGACGACGCTGTTTAACTGCCTGAATCGTGATATTAAGGCAGACGGCGGCAATTTCTATATCGATACAGACGGTGTCCGCCGTGAGGTCACAGCGGAGGATATCGGGTACGTACTTTCTACGCCTACGGTGCCGGAATTTCTTACCGGAAGGGAGTTTTTGAAGTTTTTTATGGATATCAATGAGAAATCCATAAAAAACCCGAAAAGCCTTGATGAATATTTTGACTATATGAGCATCGAACCGGATGACAGGGATAAACTGCTGAAGGATTATTCTCACGGGATGAAAAATAAAATGCAGATGCTCATCAACATCATTGCCCAGCCTAATATTCTGCTGCTGGACGAACCGTTGACGTCCCTTGATGTCGTTGTGGCGGAAGAAATGAAGCAGCTGCTTCGTTCACTGAAAGGAAACCGCATCACGATTTTCTCCACACACATCATGGATCTGGCGCTGGATCTTTGCGATGAGATCGTGCTGCTCCATCACGGGGAACTGGAAGTTGTGGAGAAAACCGATCTGGACAGCAGGGAGTTTAAGGATCGGATCATTGCGGCATTACGGGAGGGAGAAGATGAATAAGACGCTTGCGATTTCTTTTTCTCTGAAAAATACATATCGCGTAAACGGGATTCTTTTTTCTCTGAAGCAGATTCCGCTCTTAAAGAGACTGCTTCCGGCGACGCTGTACAAAGTAAAGGGGCTTAAAATCTTTGCCAACATCCTGTCCGTGCTGTGGGAAATCCTTTCTGCATTTATCGGCAAGTTCCTTTACTTTATTACGATGGTATGCGGTATCGGCATCCTGTATCAAGCCCTGCCTTCCAACCAGGTGTTTCTGCATATCCTGCTGGTTCTGACGGTGATCGGCAGTTTTGCCAACACCCATCTGTTTAATCCGACCAAGGACAAATATTATGCGATGATCCTGATGCGTATGGATGCGCGAAAATATACGCTGGTAAATTATATTTATGCCATTTTAAAGGGTATCATCGGGTTTTTGCCGTTCACCATTTTGTTTGGTATGTACCGGGACGTGCCTTTATGGTTTTGCATCCTTCTGCCTTTTTGCATAGCGGGGATGAAGCTCATTTATGCCGCGATATCTTTGTGGGATTATGAGAAAAGGGGATTCGGCTACAACGAAAACAAGCTGTCAAAGTATGTGTGGGGCGGGCTGGCTCTGCTGTTATGTATCGCTTACATACCGCCTGCCTTTGGTTTTGCCCTGCCGTCGGCAGTGTCCATGATTCTGTTTCTGGCCTGTATTCCCCTGGGGGCGGCTGGTCTTAAAAAGGTGCTGACTTTCCAGGATTACTATGGGATCAACCAAGAACTGCTTTTCGGGTTAACCAATCAGATGGACAGCTCCGCCCAGAGGCAGCTGGCGAAACAGGTCAGCGAGAAGAAAATATCGGCGGATACTTCCATTACCAGCAGCCGTAAAGGATTTGAATATCTGAACGAGTTATTTATCAAAAGGCATAAAAAGATCCTGTGGAACTCGACGAAAAAGATTTCCTGTGTATGTGCTTTTCTTGTCGCGACAGTACTGGTGATCATTTATCTGATGCCGGAAGCAAGAGCCGATCTCAACAAAATCGTGATGACCTGGCTGCCCTACTTTGTATTTATCATGTATGCCATCAACCGCGGCATGAACTTTACACAGGCGTTGTTTATGAACTGTGATCACAGTTTACTGACGTATTCTTTTTACAAGCAGCCCAACTTTATCCTGCGGCTGTTTCAGATCCGCCTGCGCGAAATTATGAAGATTAACGCTGTTCCGGCGCTGGTCATCGGCGGCGGGCTGGCGCTGATCCTGTTTGCTTCCGGAGGAACGGACAATCCGCTTAACTATGTGGTGCTCATCGTTTCTATTTTGTGTATGAGCCTGTTTTTCTCCATCCATTACCTTACTGTTTACTATCTGCTCCAGCCTTACAACGCAGGAACAGAGCTGAAAAGCGGCACGTACCGTATCATCATGTCGGTGACATATCTGGTATGCTTTGCTTTGATGCGGCTGCGTATGCCCATTATGATATTCGGATTGATGACGATTGTCTTTTGTGTGCTTTACAGCATCGCCGCCAGCGTGCTGGTGTACCGGTTTGCCCCTAAAACATTTCGAATCAGAATATAAAAGCAGTCTGCAGCCGCATAGCGAACCGTTGCGGCTGGAGGCAGCGGGACGGGTTATGATTCCGCTCCCAGCCTCCACTGTGCGGTTTCACTTTGAAGTTCCACCATACGGCGGTAAAGGCCGCCTCGTTCCATCAGTTCTTTCGGCGTGCCCTGTTGTGCCACGCGGCCATTCTCCAATACCACGATGTGATCTGCTCCGGCGACCGTACGCATTCGGTGGGCGATGATCAGCACGGTCTTGTCCTGAAGCAGCCGGGAAAGGGCTTCCTGAACGGCGCTTTCGTTCTCCACATCCAGGCTGGCGGTGGCCTCATCCAGGAGAATGACCGGCGCATCTTTCAAAAGGGCGCGGGCGATGGAGATTCGCTGGCGTTCCCCGCCGGAAAGGGTGGAGCCGTTTTCTCCGATTACAGTCTGATAGCCCTGGGGGAGTTTTTGAATAAATTCGTCGCATCTGGCTGCTTTGGCGGCTGCAATGACTTCTTCATCAGAGGCTCCCCGACGTCCCAGACGGATATTTTCCATCACCGTATCCCGAAACAGCACCACATCCTGAAATACCATGGAGTAGTATTTTAACAGTGTTTCCGGTTCTACGCCGGACACATCCATGCCGCCCAGGGTCACTTTTCCTCTGGAAGCATCCCAAAAGCGGGCGGCCAGTTTGCAGGCCGTGGATTTTCCGCCGCCGGAGGGACCGATGAGTGCGGTTACTTCTCCCTGTCTGGCAGTGAAACTGACATCTTCCAGTACGCCGTCGCCTTCCCGGTAGGAAAAGGATACATGGTCAAAGGTGATGTCATAGTTCTGAGGAATAAACTCTTCCGTACCTGTCTGTACCGGCTGCTCCAGAATGGAGCGCATCCGTTCGATCTGCAGTTTGGCGTTGAAAGTAGCCGCAATATTCTGAAGTACCAGCCCCAGCGGATCGTAAAGTCTTGCGGCAGCAAAGAGAAATCCAAGGAAATAAAGGAAAGTAAGTTCCCCCGATACCAGGAGCGCACCGCCGGTCAGGATGGTGGTAGCCAGACCCAGCCGGAGAAAGGCCTGTGCGGAGCAAACGAACACACCGGTTGCCAGCTCGGAATGGATGGAACCTTTTTCCATGGCGGCCAGCTTTTCCTCCAGTTTTCCCATATAAGATTCCTGGCGGCTGCAGGCTTTGATGTCCCGTATGGTTTCCAGACCTTCCTGGATGCAGTCAGCCACTGCCCGTTTGTTCAGAATATTCTTCGTGCCAAAGGAATCCTGAATCTTCTTGCTCCCTGCCGTAAGCAGGATCGCCACCGGCACCACCCACAGCACTGCCAGCGCCATCCGCCAGTCGCAAAGGAGCATGGCGATGCCGATCACCAGCGTGGAAAAGATAGAGGCAAACAATTGAGGCACATAGTGGGAGAACATCTGATCCAGGCTGGAGCAGTCTGCGATCATGGTGGAGGTCAGGTCGCTCAAATCCCGGTTTCCGAAAAAGCTTAAGGGAAGCCGGCGCAGAGTCTCTGCCAGACTTACCCGCCGGTTGGCGCTCTCTTTATAGGTTGCCAGATACAGCGAAGCATACTGGAACCAGTGAAGGACGAACAGCATAACCAGGACTGCCATGCCAAAACCGGCATAGATCCAGAAGTCATCCGCAGGATTCCTTCCTTTTTCCATGGAATCTAAAAGATGCTGCACGGTAAACAGCACTGCTCCCACCGGAAGCATCAGGCTTAAATTGCATATAAAACACCAGATAATGGCTTTTACCAGATCTTTTGCTCCTTTTTCGCTGAGCGCAAACAAGTGTTGTAATTTTTTTGTCATACCGTTTCCTCCTTCCCAACCTTCCACCGGGCGCTGTGCTGATAGTCTTCCCACATGGCGGCGTAAACGCCATGCTGTGCAAGCAGGCTTTCGTGGCCGCCCTGTTCAGCGATCTTTCCGTCCTTTAAAACGATGATGGAATCTGCATTCTGTACGGTAGACAGCCGATGGGCAATCATCAGTACGGTTTTGTTCTTTGTCAGTACTTCAAAGGCTTTCTGAATTTGATGTTCATTTTCCGGGTCGGCAAAAGCGGTGGCCTCATCCAGCACGACGATGGGGGCGTCTTTTAAAATGGCGCGGGCCAGAGCGATCCGCTGCTGCTCGCCGCCGGAGAGATAGATACCTTTTGCGCCCACTACGGTATCCAGTCCCTGGGGCAGTTTTTCCAGAATGTCGTCGCACCGGGCAGCATGGGCGGCAGCCAGGACTTCTTCCCTGGAGGCTTTGGGTCTCGCTGCCCGGATATTTTCCAGGAGACTTTCCTTAAACAGCCGTGTATCCTGAAAAACAAATGCCACCTGTTTCATCAGATCCTTGGTGTCTGTTTCCCGGACATTGACTCCGCCAACGGAGACGATGCCGCTGTCTGTATCCCAGAAGCGGGGGATCAGGCTGGCGGCGGTGGTCTTTCCGCCGCCGGAGGGTCCCACAAGAGCCGTTACCTGACCTGGCTGGATCGTAAAGGACACATCGTCCAGCGCAGGGTGATCGGTACCGGGATAGGTAAAGGTCACATGGTCAAAAGATACGGCGGCGCCTGACGGATGTTTCGGCGCTTTTGATTCTTCCAGGGATTTCTGATTCAGGATCTCATTCAGACGGCTTACAGCCTCGTCTGCTTCCATGACAGCTTCGCTCATATACATGATCCGGTTAATCATCTGGCCGCAGGCGGGAGCAAACAGGGCATAGAAGATAAAATTGACAAGCACCGTGCGGATATCCCCTCTGGAGGCCAGAAACAGCGCGGCCGGGATCAGCAGAGCGAAGGCTCCGTTGATAAAAGTCAGAAAGCAGGTCTGTCCGATACGGCAGCTCATGGCATACTGACTGGCCAGGTCGCTGTAATCTTTAATAGCGGCATAAAAAGCCTTAAAGGAGTATACGGTCTGCTGGAACATCTTTACCACGGGGATGCCGCGGACGTATTCCACCGCTTCGCCGCTCATACGCTCAATTTCCTTTTGATACCGGTGGAAAAAACCCGCATTTTTGCCGCCCATCATCAAACACATGGAAAGAAGCGCCAGTATCATGGTGAGCAGGCATAAAAGACCCATTTTCCAGTCGAAGAGAAACAACATGACAATGGCGGCGATGGGAGTGATTACGGTTCCGGCCAGGTCGGGGAGTTTGTGGGCCAGAAGATCTTCCGTAAGTCCTGCGTTGTCGTCGATCAGTTTGCGCAGCCGTCCGGACTGGTTCCCGGTAAAGAATCC
>HHCFR05603__coassemble_2618_pt1 | contig 6139 bp, 7 predicted proteins | sample HHCFR05603__metabat2_high_PE_015 | metagenome-assembled genome bin HHCFR05603
ATTTTTGTCAGGGATTGCAATCAGATTTCTCAATCCTTTTATGATTCTGTTATTTTTGACCTTCAGCTTCACCAGCTGACCTGTTCCTGTTCTCATTCCGCCTGTCTGTCGGTCCATGGTTACTACAGGAGGACAGTAAAGCTATCCTCTGGAGCCATCCGGCTCCGGGTCTGCCGGGTGAAATGCTCCGAATGCGGGGCTACCCATGCACTTCTTTTATCCTCCATGGTTCCCTACTCCCAGATCCCACTTTCCGACCAGCAAAGGATCTGCAAGGACTACGAAGAAGACCGGGATCTCTGCATGGTCTGTGAGGGCAATCCTTCCATTGATGAAAACAACGTCAAATCCATACTCCGAAACTACAGGCTCTGCTGGAGAGAAAAGCTGCGCTCTCTTAAGATCCCTCTCTTTCCTCTGGCCGATCTGATCCTTTCCTGTTTCTCGGATTATTCGTCGCAGTTCCTTCAGATACACCGCCGGGTCAACAAACTTTTTTCTTATACCACATAACCTTACCCGACAGCGCCCTTGTTGCTCATTACAATAAAAGAAAAAATAACAAGGAGGCCTGACCTATGGAACAGGAAAAGAAACAGGCGGTCGCTCTGATGCGCTATTTGGCGATTGCACCACTCATTACAGGCACCCAGGAAGACTATGAATCCCTGAGTGCTTACTTTCGTACCGTCTCCGCAAAAGGGATCAAAGCACCGGACGGATCCCTCCGGCACTATTCTCCGGGAACTCTAGAGAAATGGTACCTTTCTTACAGGAAATCCGGTTTTGATGCTCTGGTGCCCACCGGACGGTCTGACTGTGGCGTAAGCCGCAAGATCGATGATGACCTCAGGGAGCAGATCATTTATCTCAAGCATCATTATCCCCGGATGTCTGCGGCTGCGATCTATAAACAGCTCCGGGATAACGGCAGCATCCGCTCCGGCCAGCTTTCAGAATCTACGGTATGCCGTTTCATCAACCAGCTCGTCTTACAGGAACATCTGACGAACAATCAGGATATGCGGCGTTATGAAAGACCACACATCAATGAAGTATGGTGCGGTGATTCCAGTGCCGGCCCCTATCTGAAAACCGGGGATGGAAAGAAGCATCGTGTTTATGTGATCGCGCTGATCGATGATGCCAGCCGTTTTATCCTTGGTGCGGATGTCTTCTTTAACGATACCTTCGTGAATCTTATGTCCGTCATGAAATCTGCGGTCTCCAAATACGGCAGACCAAAGGTTTTCAACTTTGATAATGGAGCCGCCTATAAAAACAGGCAGATGGAACTGCTGGCGGCCCGGATCGGCTCTGTCATCAGCTACTGTCGGCCTTATACACCCACACAGAAGGCAAAAATCGAGAGATGGTTCCGTACCCTTAAGGATCAATGGATGGCATCCCTGGATATGAGGGATTTTCATACGCTCGAAGAACTCAGAGGGAGCCTGCTGACCTATGTCAGGAGCTATAACCAGCGTCCGCATTCCTCTCTGAAGGGAATGTCCCCGCAGGAACGCTTCTTTCAGGAACCGGAACTGATCAGCCGCCTCCCCGATGAACAGATCGAATCCTCTTTTCTTCTTGAGATCGAGCGCCGGGTATCTGCGGATTCTGTCATCGTGATCGATCAGGTGGAGTATGAGGTCGATTACCGTTTTGCAAAGCGGCGCATTACACTCCGTTATACACCGGATATGAAGGACATCTTTATTGTAGAAACAGATGGATCCCTTACACCGATCCGCCTTCTCAACAAGCATGACAATGCCTCTGTAAAACGGGACAAGGTACGTCTGACAGGAGGTGAAGACTGATGGAACTTACTGCTCGTTATGGCCTGGAATTCAATCCTTTTTTAAAGAATTCCAAAGAAATCCTTTTTGAAGGTGCCGAATATACAGAAGCAAAGTTTCGTCTGGATTACCTTGCCAGGACCAAAGGCTTCGGCCTTCTTACCGGCGCTCCGGGTCGTGGAAAAACAACTCTGGTCCGTTCCTGGTCTGCCGGACTGAACCCTTCCCTGTATAAGGTGATCTATACCAGCCTTTCTACCGTTACGGTGAATGATTTCTACCGGAATCTCGCCGCATCCCTGGGAGCACAGCCATCCTACCGGAAGACTGAAAACTTTCACATCATCCAGGAGGAGATCAACCGCCTTGCCCTGGATAAAAGGAAGACACCAGTTATCATCATCGATGAAGCGAACTATATCAAAAATGCTGTCCTTAACGACCTGAAGATCCTGTTCAACTTTGAGATGGACTCCCGGGACCGGGCTGTGATTCTTCTGGTCGGTCTGCCACAGCTGAATAATACGCTCCAGCTTTCCATCCATGAACCTCTCCGTCAGCGTATCATCATGAACTATAACATAGACGGCTACTCAAAAGAGGAAGGACGCGCTTACATTGAATGGAAGCTGAAAAAGGCAGGCTGTACAGATCCTGTTTTTGACGATGCGGCCATCGAAGCGATCCTGAACGCTTCCGATGGAACAGCCCGTATGATCAGCAAGCTCTGCAATGCTTCCCTTGTGATCGGGCATAGCCAGGCAGTAAACCGGATCACAGCCGACATCGTGATGCAGGCAATCAATGACAGCACCCTCGGCTGAGAAGACTCCCGCAATTAATTTGCGGGGGTTTTTCTGTCAGGAAAACAATTCGCAGAAACAACCATCTTTAAAGTGACTGACACATTTGCAAGGTTCTAAAATCAGCACGAAATAATCTGCCGGATGGGGCATCATTTAATTTGCCGGACAACATTTTCAGGACATCCTGCACCCTTTTGCGTTCCACGTATTTTGTCTGAAATTCTCCGATATCCACCCGCTCCAACCGATTTCTCAGCTGTCGAACCCGCTCACTTTGTTCATTACTGGAAATGAAACTTTTCTCTATAGAAGGGGATAGGATAATCTGCTTATTTGCGGGAAGTCTGGCATCCCAGTAATCACGAATAGCCTTAAATCCCTGATCCCTGCTGATAATCGCCACCCGGTCCTCATGACCACAACCGTAGAATTCTCCCACTCTGGTGGCGATATAGAAGTCCAACCCGTTCTTTCCGGTTTTCCGCAGTTTGCAGGTGTCAAAATGGCAATCTGACCGTTCGATTGCTTCCAGATATCTGTTTTCACAGAAATGAGCCGCCGCACTGAAAAATATGGTCAGATAATCTTCTTTCTGCAAAAATTCCACACCACGCAGTCCCTGACTTCTCACATTTTCAAAATCCACCAGAAAATACATGGATCAATCCCTCCTTTTTCCCTTACTCTTCCTGTATCGGACAATCTCCTCTTTCCAGTCATCCTCAAACAATGGGGCCGCTATATCACACTGCACTGCTTTGCTCAGTGCGTTTCCCACTGCATGAAAATTCATGGCAACACCCTGGGAATTATTTTCGTATGTCACCGCCCGATTTTTCGGGATACCAATTTTCTCCGCTTCTTTTTCTGCATCAATATTGGCTCCCAGAAACAGGAATTCCCAACCACGTTCTTTTCCTCTTTCGATCATCCTGTGAATCTGTGTATAAGTATACTGTTCACTGGAGTTCTCCAAGCCATCTGTTATAATGACGAAGATCACCTTTGAAGCCCGGTGTTTTTCCGGAAGATGTCGTTGTACATTCTCCATCTTTTCAATCGCTATACCCACCGCATCCAGCAGGGCTGTACACCCACGGACGAAATAATCCTTTTTCGTCAGCGGTCTTATGATCCTGATAGGAAACCGATCATGAATAAACTCTACTTCATCGTCAAAGAAAATCGTCGTCACATTTACTTTCTTCCGGCTCCCTTTCTGTTTTTTGAACATTTTATTAAAACCGTCAATCGTATCTTTCTCCAGTCCCCGCATGGAACCACTTCTGTCCAAAACAAAAACCAGCTCTGTCAGTCCTGTATTCATGTAATCTCCTCCTTTTAGATTTTCTGATCACATTTTACATACATAACCCACAAAGCTGGTCACCTGTCAGGCGACATTACCTGCTTCTCGCTCTATCCGAAAACTGGCTGACCATAGGCATAGAGCACATCGTTGATTTCAAACATATCGTATATTTGGTTTTGTAAAAAATAAGCGATGATGATATCCGTTTTTGAACTCCTTGACAGAGCAAATCCGGCACTGGACAGCAAATCCTTGGCTTCATCCAAGGATAGTTCCAGAGCAATCGTGAAAGCCAGCACGGTCTTCTTATTCGGCACATAATTTATGTCTTTACGTATTTTTGAAAAATGCCTCCGGTCCACATAGGCCTTCGTATAGACTTGCGAATCTATCATTCCTCGCTCATCAATCATCCGCAGCAACCTTTGAGAAAAAGTTTCATCCATCTGGCTCATCAGATCCTCAATCTTCCGATTCACGGAAGGGCTATACGACATTCCTTCTTTGATTTTTATTTTTTGCATGGAAGAAATTTCAAATTGCTCTGCCGCTGATTCATCGATCTCAAAATCTTTCTGGTTTTCTTCTTTTCGAGGCAACGTCCTCTTTTCAGCCCGCTTCTTCCGATACTCAGTAATCCTGTCAAAGATGGACTGCATCTCCTGATCCATTTTGATATCGTCATTCATCGGTTTATAATACCGATTTATATATTCTTCTACTCTGCGAATTAACTCCTGATCTGCCATCGTTCTGTCCTTTACAACGTAATCTCAATCCTACATTTTGATAACTGTCGGAATTGCATCCTCATCCACTGGCGTCGTGGTGAAAGGCGACGAATTTCATCTAATCCTCATAATGGTGAAATCCTCCTATCAATCCTTTATCACTGTGCCCTTTCCTGCGCCCCTCTCCATCATAATGCTTGAATCCGCCCAACAGACCCGGACGGCTGCTGCCCGTCTTATGCCCCCTGTTATCATAATGATCCAGCCCACCGAAAAGCGTCGGGGAACTGTGACCAATCTTTGTCCCTCTGGCATCGTAATTATCTGTGCCGCCGAAAAGACGCGGTCGGCTTTCCCCTATTTTTCTGCCGTTGGCATCATAATGATGTACCGTTCCAAACAATCCTTTTCTGCTGTAACCCTTTTTCTTCATCTGTGTGTAATACCTCCTTATAGTATTTGATATTAGAATACCATATTCAAAACTCACAGACGTCGCATGACAGGCGACAATAACTCTTTCACTCAAAACTCACCCCACCCAGTGAATCCTGCTCTCATCATACCGGTCTTCCTGTACCTTCTGCTCCGCCGGATACCCAAGCGAGAACATGGAGAACACCTCCACATTGTCCGGCAGATTCAGCAAACGGTGCACTGCATCCATCCGCTCCCGGTCCGGAGCGATGCCGAACCACACGCCGCCCAGACCCTGGGCGTCCGTCTCCAGCCAGATATGCTCCTGGGCGATAGACAGATCGATCTGCGCAAAGGCCGGCGCGATCAGGCCTTCCTTCCGGTAAACCGGCACGATGACCACCGGCGCTCCTGCCGCGCAGGCGGAGTAAGGGCTGACGCCTGCCAGCTTCCGGATCACCTCTTTATCCGTCACCACATAGAATTCCCAGGGCTGCTGATTGCAGGCGCTGGGCGCCTGCATACCGGCTTTCAGGATCTGCAGAAGCTTCTCCTGCTCCACCGGCCTGTCTTCATATTTTCGGATACTGACTCTGTGAAAAATACTGTTCATACTCGCTCCTCCTATCTATTCGCAGGAAAGTTCCATCCGCACCGCCTGCCAGCTGCCCTTTTCAATGATCAGCACCGCCATGGTGATCTCCTGGCGGAACCGCCTCGGACCGCAGCTGCCCGGATTAAGCCACAGTCTGCCTTCCCTTACTTCCTCCGTATACTGATGGGAATGACCAAAGATAATGATCTGCCGGTCGCCGGGATCAGGCGGAAGATCCCTGCGGTTATGAATCATGGAAAACTTCATGCCGCCTAAAGTGAAATCCGCCCGTACGGGAAGCGCACGGGCCCACTTCCCCCAGTCGTTGTTTCCTCTGACGAAATAAACCAAAGCTCCCGGCCTGGCCGCATCGCGGATCTCATCCATAATGGCCGGTTCATCGATATCGCCGGCGTGCAGCACCGCATCACACTGTCCGATGATTTCTTTTACCTGTGGGCGCAAAAATCCGTGAG
>HHCFR05603__coassemble_5613_pt1 | contig 3051 bp, 2 predicted proteins | sample HHCFR05603__metabat2_high_PE_015 | metagenome-assembled genome bin HHCFR05603
AAATACTGAAAGGAACGATCTTCGGAAAATACGGTATAACGGCAAAGTTTGAACTTTTCTTCTCTGAATTTTATGGAGTGTCCGCAAAACAGGATGCTTTCGGATTGAAAAGTGGGAAGCAGACCTGACAGCACGTGAAAAAAGGTGGTTTTTCCGGCGCCGTTCAATCCAATCAGACCGGCAATTTCATGTTTTCCCAGTTCTAAAGAGAGGCGGGAAAGTATCATTTTCTCATGGGTGTACCAGGCGTTCAGATTTTTAATTGTCAGCAGAGGCGTTTTCATTCTTATTTTTCTCCTTTTTCCATGCAGCGAAGGCTGAGTAAAAAAATATTTCGCTTAAAATGAGATAGAAGACAGACATTTCACATTTTCCTGATATGATGCTGACCATTGCTGCGGCGAGCCAGATAAATCCTGCTGCATTACGAATATAAATATGACGCATAATATTACCTCCTCGAATATCTTTTATGTCTTTATAAAATCCATTGTAATATTCAAATACGTTGATTTTCATCCGCAGCGTACTGCTGATGTTCATTCCCTGACTGATCAGGCTGCCCTTTCGTTTTACATAGTAATAGACGGGAGCCTGGAGGGCATAAAAAGAATGGGCATGGCGGATGTATTCCAGGTTAAAAAGAAAATCTTCACACCAGCTGATCTTTATATCCATACGGATATGATTCTTTTCTATAATCTCTCTTTTATATAATTTATTCCATAATACGCCGTAGTAGAAATCGGCTGGATTCTCCATCATAAAAGAAGCGAATTCTTCCCTGGATAAAATTCTGGTTTCGTTGATATCTCCTTTGCGAGCCAGATGTTCGCCGGACACCCGGTAAAAATCAGATATCACCAGATCACAGTTATACATTTCCATGGAACGGATCATCAGGGAAGTAGATTCCGGAGAAATCCAGTCATCACTGTCAACAAACTGTATATAAGTTCCCCGGGCAATATTAAGGGCTTGATTTCTTGTATCAGAAACTCCGGTGTTAGGTTTGTGAATGGTTCGAATGCGGGAATCGACGGCGGCATATTGGTCACAGAGCTTACCAGAGTCGTCTGTGCTGCCGTCGTCGGCAAGGATTAATTCATAATTTTGAAATTCCTGGTTCAGGATGCTGTCGATGCATCTTTTCAGATATTCCTGCCCATTGTATACAGGAATAATGATGGTGACGAGGGGATTCATGTTCATAAAAACCTCCACTTTTATAATAATTGAACAGCCGCCGAAAGGCGTTTTTTTAGAGTTATTAAGAATTGATTCAGGAATGGTTCAGATTATTCTGGAATAATGAAGCCATCAAAGAAAAAGTAAAGGAGCGATATATGGATAACATTTTATCATATCTGGAAAAAACAGAGGCCACATACGGTCATCGGACGGCAGCGGACGACGGAACTGTATGTCTGACCTGGAAAGAACTGGGAAATTTGTCGAGAAGACTGGGAACAGAATTTTGCAGCAGGACGGAGCCTAAAAAGCCCATAGCTATATTGATGGAAAAAAGCGCCCTGACGCTGGCGGCCATGTTCGGCGCCGTATATGCGGGATGCTTCTATGTGATGATCGATCCGGCACAGCCGTCGGCCAGGCTGGGAGAGATACTGCAGGTTCTTGATACGAAACTCGTGGTTACACACAGGAAAGGTGAGAAGTATCTGAAGGAGGCCGGTTATAGAGGAGAGGTTTATCTGATACAAAATGTCATAGGATGTCAGAGCGATGGAAACAGACTGGATGAAATACGAAAAAACAGTACGGAAAGGGATCTTCTTTATGGAACATTTACCTCCGGTTCTACGGGAGTGCCTAAATGTGTCGCAGTGAGTCATAAGGCGGTCATTGATTTTATTACCCATTTCATAAAGCTGTTTCCTATTACGGCAGATGACCGGATTGGGAATCAGGCGCCGTTTGATTTCGACGTGTCGGTAAAAGATATCTACGCCGCTCTCATGACGGGCGCAGCCCTGATTCTGATTCCCAAGCAGATGTTTTCCTCTCCGCCCATGCTTCTGGATTATCTTTGCAGCAAGAAGGTAACTTCGCTGACTTGGGCAGTATCGGCGCTGACTCTGGTTTCTGCCTTAAAGGGGCTCAGTTATAAAGCGCCGTCGACAGTCAGACAGGTTCTGTTCAGCGGTGAAGTAATGCCGGCAAAACAGTTGAGAATGTGGCAGGAGGCGCTGCCGGAAACGCGATTTGTAAATCTTTACGGACCATCGGAGATTACCTGCAACTGCACTTATTATCCAATTGAAAGAATATTCCAGGATCATGAGAGACTGCCAATTGGAAGACCATTTCCGGGGAGAGAGGTGTTTCTTATGGACGATTCAGGGAAAGAAATTCTTATTCCTGAAAAAATTGGAGAAATCTGTGTAAGCGGAGAATCTCTTGCAGAGGGGTATTACCGGAATCCGGAGGAAACAAAAGCACGGTTTATTACAGGAAAAAACGGAAGATATTATCGTACTGGAGATCTGGGATATTACGGAAAGGACGGAGAGATGTATTTTTCCGGACGAAAAGATTTTCAGATCAAACATATGGGTCATCGCATTGAACTGGAGGAAGTGGAACATGCATTAGAGCAGATTCAGGGTGTAGAAAAAAGCTGCTGTCTGATGGACAGAAAGAAAAATCAGCTTGCTGCTTTTTATCTTGGGAAAGCCCAGATCAGTGAAATAAAAAAGCAATTGAGAAAACGGGTGCCCCTCTATATGATTCCCCATAGATTTATTCAGACTGGAAAGATTCCACTGAATAAAAATGGAAAAACGGATCGAAAGTATCTGCAGCAGAGACTGGAGGCGATATAGATGAATCACGAACTGATAAACAACGCCATTGTAAAATATAAAACACCGGCTTATCTTTTCGATCTTGATGAAATGGCAAACAGAGTTGGAAAATTTCGGAAAATATTACGCAATGAAATAGGATTATGTTTTGCCATGAAAGCAAATCCTTTTCTGACTTCCTATATGGATGACATAACGGACAGAATAGAAGTGTGTTCCATGGGTG